>Ga0257124_1000175_pt1 | contig 84074 bp, 70 predicted proteins | sample SI106_150metaG_FD_190154 | JGI IMG/M metagenome (GOLD analysis project Ga0257124, IMG submission 190154) | Marine microbial communities from Saanich Inlet, British Columbia, Canada - SI106_150 | ecosystem: Environmental > Aquatic > Marine > Inlet | place: Canada: British Columbia | collected...
AATTACAAAATATTTGGTATTCCCATCGGGACAAAACTCACATATGAAAGTTTTTTAGAATGCGTTCACCCTGATGACAGAGAATATGTTGATAGGGAATGGAAAGCCGCTTTTACAGGAAAACCCTATGATATCGCTCATCGGTTAATCGTTGACGGCAAAACCAAATGGGTCAGAGAGAAGGCAGAACTTTTTTTCAACCAACAAGGTGAGTGTATCAGGGGAACTGGGTTCACACAGGATATAACAGAACAAAAAAAATCTGAAATAGAAAAAATTAAGGAAAAACAAAAAGCGGAAAGATATTTAAACATGGCTGGAGTCATGTTTATCGGTCTTGAGAAAGACGGGACTATCAACGTAGCAAATAAAAAGGCCTGCCAGATTTTAGAGTGCCAACAAGAAGAGATACTTGGGCTGAACTGGTTTGATAATTTTATACCCCAAAGCATCAGACATGAAGTTCATTCTGTTTACAACCAGCTGATTGATGGAAATATAAAACCTGTTGAATATTATGAAAATTTAATTATTACAAATAGTGGCAAAAAAAAACATATCGCCTGGCATAATTCTGTTTTAAGAAATGACGACGGTGGCATAATCGGCATATTGAGTTCAGGTGAAGACGTTACTGAAAAAATGCAACTTACAGCGAGACTTCAACAGGCACAGAAAATGGAATCCATTGGAACCCTTGCAGGCGGTATTGCCCATGATTTTAATAATATTCTTTTTCCTGTCATAGGTCATGCTGAGATGATTTTAATGGATATCCCTGACGACAGTCCATTTAAAGAGAGCCTGAATCAAATTCATACCAGCGCCTTAAGAGCCAAGAACCTGGTAAAGCAGATCCTCACATTTTCCCGTCAAGAAAGTAGCGAATTAATGTTGATGAAAATGCAGCCGATTATTAAGGAAACATTAAAACTTATCAGGTCCACAATCCCCACAACAATTGAAATCAATCAGGATATTACTCCTGACTGTGGTGTTATCAAAGCTGATCCCACACAAATCCATCAGATTGTAATGAATCTTGCAACCAATGCATATCATGCCATGGAAGAGACGGGCGGGGAACTGAAAGTGAGTCTCAAACGAATGGAATTGGGGACAATCGATCTGATTGATCCGAATATGGAGCCCGGGAGTTATGCCTGTCTGACCGTGGCGGATACAGGTGTGGGCATGGATAAGAAGTTAACCGATAAAATGTTTGATCCATTCTTTACCACCAAGGAAATCGGCAAAGGAACCGGGATGGGGCTTTCAGTGGTGCATGGGATTGTTACTGCCATGGGGGGTGCAATCCAGGTATATAGTGAGCCTGGAAAAGGAACACAATTTTATGTTTATTTTCCAATAGAAAAGAATTCTTCTGAAGAGCAGAATACCCCGGCCACAGAACCAATCCAGGGCGGGACTGAGCGAATTCTGCTTGTGGATGATGAAGAAGCAATCCTTACAATGGAAAAACTGATGCTGGAGCGGTTGGGGTATCCGGTCACTTCACGTACCAGCAGTCTTGAAGCGCTTGAAGCTTTCCGTACAAATCCTGATAAATTCGACTTGATCATCACTGATATGCAAATGCCAAATATGTCTGGAGATAAACTATCGGCTGAATTGACTAAAATACGCCCTGATATTCCAATCCTACTTTGCACCGGGTTCAGCGAAACCATGTCTGAAGAGAAGGCAGCATCTCTTGGCATTAAGGGTTTTATATTGAAGCCGATTGTCATGAAAGATCTTTTTCAAAAGATACGTGAAGTTCTGGATGAGTGTAAAATTTGATTTAAAAGGATCGGAAGTTTTTGTGAATAAATTAGAATCAACCATAAGAAAATCATACCGGCTCAGCTATTATTTCTGGTTTATGGCGACGTTGTGGACAGTAATCTTTGCAGTGTTGTTCGTCTTTAATTCCATAAGTATCAAGAAAGAATTTTTTTCTCTGGCTCATCAGGAAGCGAATTCCAGTTTTAACAAGGATGTCGTCTATCGCCGCTGGACAACTATCAGTGGAGGCGTTTATGTACCGATTACTGAAGTTACCCTGCCGAATCCATATTTGAATGTTCAAGAGCGTGATATTTCGACTCCTTCGGGTAAAAAACTCACCTTGGTGAATCCGGCATATATGACTCGCCAGGTACACGATTTGGGTCAAAAAGAATATGGTCTTAAAGGACATATCACAAGCTTGAAGCCTCTAAACCCAGTAAATGCACCGGATTCCTGGGAAACCAACGCCCTGAAATCTTTTGAGCACGGAGAAATCGAGATCACATCTGTTGAAACGATTGATAGCAAGCCATATCTTCGCTTAATCCGACCGTTGATTACTGAGGAAGGCTGTCTCAAATGCCATGCCCATCAAGGTTATAAGGTTGGTGATATCCGTGGCGGCATCAGCCTGGCTGTACTCTTGGAACCTTACTTGCTATCGGCACAAAGACGTATTGTGTATATTGCAAAAGTACTGGGAGTCCTTTGGTTAATAGGTGTTGGAGGGCTATGGATAGGAATGGGCTACATACGGAATAGAATAAAGGAAAGAGAGTCGGCAGAACAGGAACGTAACCGTTATGTTGAAGAACTCCAGCAAGCTTTGAGAGAAGTTAAACAGCTCGGAGGACTGCTCCCTATATGCGCCAAATGCAAGAAAATACGAGATGATAAAGGATATTGGAAGAATTTGGAAGAATATATTCAGACCCATTCCGATGTTTCATTCAGTCATGGTATGTGCTCTGAATGTTCTGATGAACTTTATGGCAAAGAAGATTGGTATATAGAAATGAAAAACGAGGAAAACCAAAAAGGATAATGACTTGATTCATTGTTCTTACAGCATTTCAAAAATTGCAAAATAGCAGGTGCATTCTTCTGATTTTTTAATTAAAATAGGACTCTATATTTTGTGATTGACAAGAATAATCTTTTGTCATCCATCATTATAATTCTATACGAAAGGCGGGCGGGGTATTATTTTAAAAATAAGGGGCGGGGTCTGCGGGATCGGGCGGGGTAAGCTCGCAACAAAACAAAACTCACTACATAACTGGCTATAGGGTTGGGTGGATCAAGGTTCAAGAAATACCCGACACTTTCCCTGGCAGACAACATTATATTTAAAAATAACCAACCCCAATAGCCGGGTTTTCATCAACTGCATCGCCAAGGGTTTTTCAGATGATTTGCTCGGCATAATTCTCTTGGACGGATGCTTTTAAATGATTTCAATGGTCGCTTCAATGGATTCTATGGTGGATAAGTTGCAACGCATTTGTGGCCGGATAAGAGCAAAAAGGGACCTGGAAATCAATTCCAGGTCCCTCTTAAAAATAACGCGTTAAACGATCTTAAAGATCGTTAATAGTTTCAGTAAGTTCAGGCATAAAATCAAGAATATCTTCAACAATACCCACATCAGCCACCTGGAAAATAGGTGCTTTGGGATTCTTGTTAACAGCAACTATAAATGGATTGCCCTTTATGCCGCCCAGATGCTGGAAAGAACCTGAAATCCCCATGGCCATATATACTTTTGGTTTAACCGTCTGTCCCGAGGTTCCAACCTGTCGTGATTTTTCCAGCCATTTGGCATCCACGATAGGTCTTGAACAGGAGACAACCGCATTCATTGCTTCGGCCAGTTCCTGGGCAATTTCAATATTATCTTCATCCTCAATACCACGGCCAATAGATACAAGCACATCAGATTTAGTAATATCAACATCACCTACTTCTGCTGCAACAATTTCAAGAAATTTTCTTTTAGAGGAAAGATCTCCGGCTTCACCGGATTTATCGACCACTGACCCATTGGCTGATCCGCCTTCAACAGGAGCAAAAGATCCGGGTCTGACCGTCATAACAGCGCCAGAGGCGATATCAATGGCCACATGGGTGCTGACAGCTCCGCCCAATTCCTGGCGGACCGCCTTCAGGGTTGTCCCGTCTATCCCTTCAAAATCAACTATATCGGCTGCATATGCACAATCCAGTTTAACGGACAGGCCTGGACCCAGGTCCATTCCAAAGGTATTGTGAGCAATAAGAAAAACAGCATCTGAAGGAAGGATATTCTTCAGGGCTTTTCTGACAATGTCTGCATTGGGATAGGCAAGATCGGCATGATCAATTTTGATTACTTGTGAATAAATAGAGGTCATATCATTGGCTACTTTATCAAGATCTGGCCCTGACCCTGTTACAACAGCTGTTAAAGATGCACCTGCATCAATTTTCCCTGCAGCTGAAGGATACTCCAGTGCAATATCTTCAGCCACACCATTATTAAATGGGATATATGCAAAAATCTGTGTCATGATCAGAGCCCTCCTTTTGCTTTAAGCTTTTCAATCAGCTTTTCAATAATTTCGTCAGTGGAGCCTTCAAGCATCTCAGCTCCTTCACCCATATCGGGAACAAAATAATCGACTCTTTTGGTTTTTGCACCTTTTTTTCCGACACTTCCCGCATCAATACCAAGGTCATCTGCTCCCTTAACAGGAATATCAACACTGGCAACTTTTCTGATTCCCCGGATACCGACATAACGGGGCTCATTGATACCTGTCTGGATAGAAAGGACACAGGGCAGCTGCATTTCATTCATTTCCTGGTTTCCACCCTCAATCTCTCTGCCCACTGTAATTTTACCGTCTCCAACCTCAATTTTATTCACCAGGGATGCATAGGGGTAATCCAGCATTGCAGCCAGCATTCCGCCAACCTGCCCTGCCCCTTCATCTGCCTGGGCACCTGACAGAATCAGATCGTAATTGCCTTTTTGGGCTTCTGTCTTTAGAATAGTAGCAATTCCCTTGCCATCAGATCCTTCAAATGCATCATCAGAAAGAAGGATACCATTATTGGCACCCATTGCCATCTCGCGCCTTAACACTTCTTCTGATTCATCATCACCAACAGTGATAACAGTTACACTTCCTCCCACTTTATCAACAATCTGAATGGCTTCTTCAACAGCATAATTATCCCATTCATTGACAGAATATACCAGATCATCACGATCAAGATCATTGCCTGCACTGTTGAGTTCAAATTCATTCTCAGCAGTATCCGGTACTCTCTTGACACATACCAAAATTTCCATTATTGCCTCCTTTAAATCAATTATCCGTCACAAATTTTTTCACTAAACCTGTAACTTATTTATTTTAAAATAAGTGCTGCTCTATTAACTTCGTAAAATCCAAAGCTTCCATCTCTCCTTCTTTTCCTGCAACCTTTATCGCGTCCTGGATATTGACCAGGCAGAAAGGACAGGCAGTTACAATGACTGTTGCTCCGGCCTCAGCAGCCATATTGACCCTTAAAACTCCCATTCGTGTCTCTTCTTCCGGCTCATAGAAAAGCATTAATCCGCCGCCGCCGCAGCAAAAGGATCGATCCCGGCTCTTTTCAAGCTCTACTCTTGTTAATCCGTCAATAGCATCCAATGCCTGCCTGGGATCTTCATATATGCCATTGTGCCGTCCCAGATAACAGGGATCGTGATAGACATAGACCTTTTCAGGATTCTGGCAGGGTTTAAGATCAAGCTCTCCCGTACCAATTTTTTGTGCAACCACCTGGCTGATATGCTTAACAGGGGGAAGGTTAGCGTAGTCATTTTTCAATGCATTATAGGCATGGGGATCTGCCGTCACAATCTGCTTAACACCACTTTGTGTTATTGTTTCAATATTTTGGTCTTTTAAATCCTGGTACAACATTTCCTCACCAAACCTCAAAACCTCATTCCCGCTGTCCTTTTCCTTCTTACCAAGGATACCAAAATCAATCCCTGCTTTTTTAAGAATAATGGACGTCCGTCTTGCAATATCCTGCATATCATCATCATAGGATGTAATACTGTCTACAAAATAGAGGGTATCAGCCTTATCCTTGGCAAGATCTTTGATCTGCCAGCTTGCTTTAAATTCTTTATCCTTTGTCCAGTCAGCTCTCTTTTTCTCCATTTTTCCATAGGGATTTCCCCTTTTTTCAAGGGCTTTCAAGGATTTTTGCAGAGACTGGGGAACCATGCCTTCGTCCACCATTCCCCTGCGTAAATCCACCATTTTATCAATATATTCAATCCCCAGAGGGCACTCTTCTTCACATGCACCACAGGTTGTGCAGGACCAGATTTCGTCTTCCGTATAAATATCTTCCACCAATAGGTTGCTTTTATAAATTTCACCTGAAAGAGGATAATTTTTAAATATCAAATCCCTTGCTTTAATAGTAATAAACCGGGGGGATAGAGGCCGTCCCGCCGCATTGGCAGGGCAATGATCAGAACATCTCCCGCAGTCGGCACAGGAGTAAAAATCCAGCATATGCTTCCAGGTAAAATCTTCAAGTTTTTTTACCCCAAAAGATTCAAGATCATCCAGTTTGTCATCGGAAACACCATGCATGACCGGCTTTATTTTACCTTTCTGAACCCTCATAAAAAAGACATTAAAAACAGATGTAATAACATGAAAATGTTTTCCCAGAGGTAAAAAGCATAAGAAAAAGAAAAATGTCAGATCATGAACAAAATAAGTAAAAATGTGAAGTCCCTGGAGAACGTTTTGAGGGGCTGAAGCAAAAATACCCCTAAATATCCAGACCAGCGACAAAGGTGCCAGAAAATGTTCCTGCCCTGTATGTTGAAATTCATAGGCAAGCTCAGATGCTTCAAAAAGGCTTTCTGAAATCATCAGTGTTGATATAATCCCCAATACAAATACAGCCTCACTTGTATGGTCTTTGCCGTATTTTTCAGGAACTGCATAACGTCCGGGTTTAAATATCCCCCTTCTGACAGCTGCAATGATACAGGCAATAAGGACAATAGTTGCGGCATAATCTTTTATAAAGTTATAGATATCGCCTAAGAATCCCCCAAACCCGGGCAAAACAAATCCATCTGAAAGACCAATGATAACAAGCGAAGTTGAACGGATGGACAAAATCAGGAACCCGGCAAAAATGCAGATATGAAGTACACCCGCCAGCATGTATCGTGGCTGCCGCATCTGCCCCAGCCAGACAAAGATAAGATTTTTAACGCGCAGACCGATATGGTCAAACCTGTTATCCGGATTTGCCCTTACAAGGGGTGCAATCCTTCTCACCATGATATAGGCAAACAGGCCTATTCCAATGACAGGTAGAACAAACGATAGTATTGCTGCGGGGAATATCCCGAAAAATTTAAAACTCGCCGGACCGATTATTGAAGTCATACTTCATTACCTCCAAAATATTTCTTGCACTTAAAAACACAGATTCAAAAAAGATTTAATAAACATGAAAGAACACGTCAAGCAAAAAGCCTTATTTAACAAATTTATGGCGTTCAAACACTGTATTGTATTTATTATCCTTTAACACCTCTAAGATAAAGATCTACCAGGGGATCTGCCATTGAAACCAGGTCATATCTTCCATCAGCAGATACCCAGGTCCTGATAACGCCTTCAACAGCTCCCAGAATAAACCTTTTAACAAGGCCCACAAAAAGATCCTGACGAATGGAACCTTCAATCTGGCCTTGTTCAATAATATCAGACAATAGATCAAGATACATTTTCGATATATCTTTTATTTGAGATTCAATATCCCTTAAATATCTTACTTCTGATTGAAAAATAATTGCCATATTTTTATCGTTTTGAAATTCCTCAAGATGGCATCGGATCAAATGCCGCAATTTATCTTCAGCATTTACACCTTTTTCAACGGCAGCATGCATTTTGTTAAACACCACATGGGTTTTGAAATTAATGAACTGGTATAGAATGTCATCTTTATTCTTAAAATAAAGGTATAGAGTGCCATCTGCCACACCTGCCTGTGCTGCTATCTGTGATATGGTTGCTTTATAAAATCCATATTCCGCAAACACGGCGCCTGCACTATTTAATATTTTATTATATTTTTCCGATTTGTTCTTCTGCAAATCTGGTTTATTCTTCTGCAAACTGTTATCATCCTTCCATAATATAAATGAATAAAGATTCAGTATTTAACAAAAGACTTTTATAAATGTCAAGCAGTTAATCACTTTTATAAGTTTTAAGTATAAAAGTTATTTTATCTTATCTTACAGATAGTTATAAATAAATCATGTGTTCTATTTTCAAAAAATATCCTGATTTAATTCCAATAAGTTATTCATGAATTAATATTCATTTTTCGATATTTCTTGATTTTTAAACACTTTCGTGTAAAAAATACTTAATATTTTGTAATTGTTCAGCTCGTTAAAAAAAGTTATCCTCAAAGCCCTGTCTGATGGATATTTGCAGGAGTTAAGCGAATAGCCTCGAAACAAATATCCATCAGACAAGGCGGTTTCAAGGTAAGAGCTGAATAATTACAATATTTTTAAACTAATCTAAACAATCAAGGAGGGTGACATGAACAAATCTTTCAACTACTCTTCAGACTTCAAAACCGCTCTTGAGCTTGGCAGACCCCCTAATATAAAAAAACTTTTTCCAAACTCAAAAGCACTTCTTATCAGTGGAAAATATATAGATCAGGCTATGTTGCTTAAGACAAAGGCCATGACCATTGCCGCCAATGGGAGAAACTCTTTTATAATCCGGGGTGCCCTTGCTGCTGCCCAGAGGGCTAATGCAGCAATTATAATTGAAATTGCAAGATCCGAGGGCGGGACAGGTGCCTATTGTGCTGTGAATTTTTGGAATATTGCAAGATTGACAAACGATTTTATGAATGAACTTGGCATTACAATTCCGGTTGCCATACATGCTGACCACTTTGGAATTAAAAAACCAGAAGACATTGAGCCTGCAAAAACAGAAATTGTGTCATTGTTTGATGCAGGGATTACATCAATTGCCATTGATGCTTCCCATATGCCGGATGCCCATAACCTTCTGGCAAATATTGAATTATCCCCCTATATTCCGGGATGGGCGGGCCTTGAAACGGAAGTGGGGGAAATAAAAGGAAAATTAGGACTTTCAACTGACCAGGAAGCACTTTTCCTCATACAGGGACTTAACGCTCACAATATTTTCCCCAACTGGATTGCTTTAAATAATGGAACAACCCATGGCATTGAAGCCAGTGATACAGGCATCAATGTTGAACTGACATCCCAGATCCACAGGGCAATTTCCAAATATAAAGTTTCCGGTGCCCAGCATGGAACCTCTGGTAACAATTCCGGAAGACTCCGGGAAATAGCTTCAAAAACCAGGACAACCAAGGCCAATGTGGCAACCGCACTGCAAATGATATCCTGGGGCCTGAAAGTCAATGATTATGGGAATGCTATTCTTGACAACGGCAATTTCATCAAACAAAAAGAAAAGGGAGTTACAGAAGATTTGTGGGCAGATATGCTGGCATATGCAAAAACAAATGATTTAACGGGCGGCAACTTTAAAAAACTAAATCTTCCCTTTGAAAACAAATTTTTGGCCCAGCCCAAAAAAATCCGGGACCGGATGGCAAGGGATGTTGAAGAATTTGTCTACGGCCTTTTAACCCGTGTATTCAACGCAGAAGATACAGCCCAATTAGTCGTTGATGAAATCTTAAAAAACAAATCATATGATCCGGGTTTCAAGATTGAAAGGATAGAATCCAAAAATGACTGGACAAAAGAAAAAATTATGGAAAAAGCATTAAGTATACCTGTTGATAAAGGTCAAAAAGGAGATTTTGATGATTAAAAAAAAATCTAATACTTTAATTTTCTCAAACCAATAATTTAAGGAGAAAATTAAATGCAGATACCTTTATATCAAATACGAAATATATTGCAGCTTTATTCACGTCAGTTGAGCCTGGGTCGAAAGCAGAACAAAAACAACACCTTTGACATTGGCGTTGATCATATGGATACCTCTTCTAAAGGAAAGCGCCAGGCAATTATTGATAAAGTTGTTTCAAGTATTTTGAACAGAATTATTACGGAAAAACCCAGCAAAAAAACTAAAAAAGAAATTACCAGACAAATTAAAAAAAAATCTGAGAAAAAAATAAATTTATCAGAAAATAAAAATAAATTTATTTACAACATCATTGATGGAAATAACCAAACAACGACACATACCATACCTGTGAAAAATTCAAATTTTATTGTTAACCGAATAATAGAATTGACACAGGAAGTCTCCAACAATCAATCAGAGACTTAAGAAAACTGACAGACAACTTTAAATTTCAGAGGAAAAATTGTTTTCATAAGATTTTTTTGCACGGGTCCACAACTGGTCTGTTTGATATTTTGAAAGGTCTTTGAGTCTGATTTTATTTTTCTTTAATTCTTTTTCCATCAGCCTGAATCTGCCTTCAAACTTGGCAGTGGAATTTGACAAAGCTGTTTCCGGATGAAATTGCGCAACCCTTGCTACATTGACAAGGGTAAACAAAATATCTCCGAATTCCATTGATGCTTCATTTTTATCCCCGGTTTTTAAGGCTGCCTCAAATTCATTAATTTCTTCTTTGACTGTTTCCAGGACTTCATGGATATTTTCCCAGTCAAACCCCTCTTTTACTGCGCATTTGGATACTTTTAGTGCCCGGATCAAAGATGGCATACCCTTGGGGACAGAATCCAGAACAGATGTTTTGTTTTGTCCTTTTCCCTTATTTTCCAGAGCTTTAATGGCCTCCCACTGAAGGAAGAGTTCCTGGTCGCTGGATACCTTGGCATCTTCATATACATGTGGATGGCGGCGAATCATTTTTTTTACCACTTGCTTAACAACATCTGAAAACGTAAAAGCCTGTTTTTCCTGAAAAATCTCCAAAATGAAAATCAGCTGGAACAAAACATCTCCTAATTCTTCACAAATATTTTGAAGGTCTTTTTTTGAAATCGCCTCTTCAAGTTCATATGTTTCCTCTGCAAGGCATTTCCACATGGTTTCAGGTGTCTGTTTTCTATCCCAGTCACACCCTTTTTCACTTCTTAATGTTTGAATAATATTAAAAAGTGAATCTAAAGTTTCCAATTTTTTTAAATTCCTTTCAGATTTTTTAAAAAATCATTGCTTTTGTTTTTAGAAACAAAGAATGTCATTGCTTTAGACACTTGTGCGACATAGGGTGAAAATTGAGAACCAGTTAAAATATTAGAACTTTTTGGAAGAAATGTAGTAATCATAATAAAAAAGACTGATACAATCAAAATTCCTTTGGCACCACCAAAAACAAGACCGAGAATTCTGTCAAGCCATCCTAAAAAAGCAAATTTTAAAAATTTATGAATCAGCACGGAAATAAGACTTACTATAATTAAAATACCACAAAATAAAATGAAAAAAGCTATAAGATTTCTGGTGTCCGTGTTTTCAATCCATTCCCGGGCATAGACTGCTATCAAAGGATAGTATGTATAAGCTCCATAAAATCCGGCGTAAACACCAATGATGCCTGATATTTCCCCTATCAATCCTTTAAATATACCTCTTATCAAACAAAACGATATAACAACAATTATAACAATATCAAAAGTATTCATATTTCCCCTTATCCTGTTTGATTAAAAGTGACTTTTCAATAACAATTAACCCGTTTTTTAGTCAAGATTTTTATTGACCTTTAATCAAATAAAATGCACCCTATAGGCCATGAAAAACATGAAGTTTCAAAATCTTACACTCGCCAGGGAACTTTTCGGCCATCACAACCACAACCTGGACAAATTTTGTGATGCGTTTAAAGTTAATATAAACAACCGTGGAAACTCGTTATTGCTTAGCGGCAATGCTCAGGATGTAGATCTTGCTGAAAAACTGATCAACCAGCTTTATATGCTTTTAGAAAATAATTTTTCCTTTGGAGAAGCTGATATTGATTCAGCAATCAATATCATAAAGAATAACAATAACTCCCATTTAAAAGATTTCTTCTCTACCACTATATTTAAAACCGTTAGAAACAAAGCCATAACCCCAAGAAATCCCTCCCAGCAAAACTATGTCCAGGCAATCCAAAAAAACGATGTTCTTATTTCCATTGGCCCTGCAGGGACAGGCAAAACATACCTTGCCATGGCAATGGCCATGGCATCATTTTCAAAAGGGGACGTAAAAAAGATTATCTTGACAAGACCTGCAGTTGAAGCAGGAGAGGCTTTGGGATTTTTACCCGGCGACCTGGCCCAGAAAATCAACCCTTACCTGCGGCCTTTATATGATGCACTTTATGACATGATGGACTTTGAAAAAGCAAAAACACTAATTGAACAGGAAATCATTGAAATAGCCCCCCTAGCCTTTATGCGGGGCAGAACCCTGAACAATGCCTTTATTATTCTGGATGAGGCACAGAACACAACATCAGAACAAATGAAAATGTTTTTAACAAGAATCGGTTATGGATCAAAAGCCATTGTCACAGGAGACATTACACAAACAGACCTGCCATCTGGCAAACAATCCGGCCTGGTAGAAATAAAAAAGATTTTGAATAAAATAAAAGGGATTGAATTTATTTATTTTTCAAAGAATGATGTTGTCCGACATAAACTTGTAGCAAGCATTATTGATGCCTATGAAAAAAAACAAAAACGAAAATAGTTTCAAGCGGGCCAAAGAGTTCCTTCAGACATCACCTTATCTGTTGTGGTTGATGCTGATTCTTATTACCGCCCTTTTTACCATTACCCACCATCCCAAACAGAGTCAAACATCCTATTCTTACAGTATAGGAGATGTGGCAAAAAGGGATATCAAAGCACCGAAAAATTTCTTTGTTGAAGATAAAAAAGCCACCAGTATTAAAATTGATGAGGTCAAAGAATCTGTTAAAAATATTTATGATTTTGATGCCAATCTTTTAAATAAAATCCATTCCAACATTGATACTGCCATAAAAATTCCCAAGGAACTGTTTAACAAAACGAATGAGCAAACCCCTGAACCAGACCCCACCTTTGCTATTATACTGGATACCAAATCTGAATTTGAGGAAAAACTGGGTATTGAAATCAGCAAAGGAGCTTATTCTATTTTATACAAAGATCAATTCTCTTCTGATATGACTGAAAAAATCAAAACCATTATTGAAAAAATTCTTACCAATGGAATTGTGGCCAATAAGGAGATTCTACTCAAGGAAACCCACAAGGGAATCATTCTTAGAACCATTGGCTCCAAAGAAGAGAGAATAGTCAATAATTTAAAAGTTTTTTATGGTCCGGATCAGGCCAAAACCATGGTTCGGATTGAAGGCGAGCCCCTGTTAAAAGGTATCAACTACAATCTATCAAATCTGATCGTTGATCTGTGCCAAAGATTATTACAGCCCAATATTACCTTAAATAAAAATGAAACCGAGAAAAGAATAAAAGAAGCTGAAACCAATATCAAACCCATTTTATATCAGATCAAAACCGGGGAAATGATTTTAAGAGAGGGTGAACGTGTTGATAAGGTGCAATTGATAAAACTGATGGCCTTACAGGCTCAGGTAAAAGAAAAGAACATTTTCATTTCAAGCACGGGGATTGCCCTAATTACTTTTTTCACCATCCTGGTTGTCTATCTTTTATTCTTAAAGGATCACAAAAAATTACACCCTGCTCACAATAAACACATTTTTTTCCTTGCATTGGGTCTTGTCCTTTATCTGACCTTTGCCAAATTTTCAACTTATATTGCCCAGTCAGCCAACCCTGATGCCACATGGGATATCTCATCTTTATCGTTTTTCCTGATCATTCCCATCCCTTCCGCTGCCATGCTGACCTGTCTGTTTTTAGGGTTTGATATTGCCATTTTTTTCACCATTATTCTCTCCTTACTGACAAGCCTTGTATTTTCAGGCAATTTTGAAGTTTTTATCTTTTTCTTTTTATCGAGTATTACTGCTGCCTATTGGATCAAAGCGCGGCAGGCAAGAAAAAATTTTATCATTGCCGGTTTCAAACTGGCTATTTTCAATGGAGTGCTGGCCATTTCCATTGGATTTTATTCCCTTGCCCAGCCCGACGTGATCATTCTGGCAAAAGAAGTGGCCATGGCTTTTTGCGGTGGACTTTTTTCCGCTACCCTGACCATTGGATTTGCACCGCTGATTGAAGTTATCTTTGATTATACGACAGACTCAAAGCTGCTTGAATTTTCAAATCTTGATCAACCTTTGATTAAGAAACTTATGATTGAAGCCCCTGGAACATATAATCACAGTGTCATTGTTGCCACTTTGGCGGAAGCTGCAGCATCTGCAATTGATGTCAGCAGCCTTAAAGCAAAAGTTATGGGGTATTACCATGACATTGGGAAACTGGATAAAAAATTATATTATATTGAAAATCAGGCAGATGGCAAGAACAGGCATGACAAGCTCTCTCCTTCCATGTCAGCTCTAATTTTAATTGGCCATGTGAAAAATGGAGTTGAAATGGCTAAAAAATATAAACTGGGAAATGAGATTATTGATGGAATAATTCAACATCATGGTACGTCTTTGATAAAATATTTTTATCAAAAAAGCTTAAACAGTGGTAATGACACGGTCAAAGAAGAAAATTTCAGATATCCAGGCCCCAAACCCCAGACCAGAGAAGCCGGGATTGTTATGCTTGCAGACGTTGTTGAAGCGGCTGTTCGAGCGTTGGAACGACCAACTCCTGCGAGAATCCAGGGTCGTGTAAAAGAATTAATTAACGATATATTTGCAGACGGACAATTGGAAGAATGCGAACTTACCTTAAAAGATCTTCATCAGATTGCAAAAAGCTTTAATAATATTTTAACCAGTATTTATCACTCCCGGATAGAATACCCGGATAAAATTCAGGAAAAGAAAAAAGAAAAAAATGGGTCATCTAAAAGTACTGATCGACAATCAGCAAACAAAGAAAATACCAACGGACACAATCCGGCAAAAGACAAAACAGATCTTAAACGCCTTGGGCTGTGATTCCCATGAAATATCTCTGGTGATAACTGACAACAATCAAATTCAATACCTCAATAAAGCATACCGGGGAATTGACAAACCTACAAATGTTTTGGCATTCCCTATGCAGGAAGGTCAGTTTGCAAATATAACACCCGGTCTTCTGGGTGATGTTGTCATTTCTTGTGAAACAGCTCAAAAAGAAGCGGATGATGCAAAGATCACTCTTTTTGAAAGGATGTCCCAGCTTCTAATCCATGGTATACTTCATTTGATGGGGTTTGATCATGAGACAGGCCAGACTGATTGCCTTAAAATGGAAGAAAAAAGTCTTGAGTTATTAAGAGAACTGGAACTTAATAAAGACTTGAATATTTTTTAAAAAATGGAGGGGGAAAACAAATGGCTCAACTTGCTGTAAATGTAGATCATGTGGCAACCTTAAGACAAGCACGAGGAGTAAGCTATCCAGAACCAGTTGCAGCGGCAATTGCCGCCGAGACAGCAGGAGCAGATGGAATCGTAGTTCATTTAAGGGGAGACCGCCGCCATATTAACGAAAGAGATGTAAGACTAATAAGAAAAATTGTACAAACCAAACTCATACTGGAAATGGCAGCTACAAGTGAAATGTTAGGGATTGCATTGGATGTAAAGCCTGATTGTGTCACCCTTGTCCCTGAAACAAAAGAAGAAATAAGCACAGAAGGGGGGCTGGATCTTATAACCTATGAAACTCACATCCGGGAAATAGTATCAACTTTAAAAAATGCAGGGATTGATGTCTGTATTTTTATTGACCCGTCCCTTGACCAGATAAAAATTGCCCATAAAATTGATGCAGACATGATTGAAATCCATACCGGCGCTTTTTGCGATGCAACAACAAAAGCACAACGCCAAAAAGAATTTTCAAGAATCGTTGATGCGGCCAAAATTGGAACCAAGCTGAAACTTGAGGTAAATGCTGGCCATGGAATATGCTACAACTCGATTAAGGCCTTTAAGGGATTTTCTGAAATCAACGAATTCAGTATTGGACACAGTATTGTTTCAAGGTCGATACTGACAGGTATGGAACAGGCCGTAAGGGACATGAAAAAATTAATTTCAGCTCTTTGATTGTTTTCTTATCTGTTTAGCCATCCTGCTTTTTGTGCAGCCTCTGATACACCACATAAGTTATTGGAAGGCACGGTCTTAAATATTTTCCTTAAACGGGCAGGTGCATTGTCCACTACAAATCCTTTTCCTGACCATGCCAGAAGGTCCTGGTCATTAAAGTCATTTCCAATAGAAATAACATTTTGCCGGCTTAACCCTAATTTTTTAACAAGCCAGGAGGCTGCATTGCTTTTGGAGACACCTTTGTGAAAAATCTCTATCCATGATGATTTATGATCAAGAGGTGAGGTGGCATGGATGACACTGAAGTCTGATAAATCCTTTTTTATTATTTCTATGGAATCCATATCGGCTCCACCCGGTATAATGGCCAATGTTTCAGTAGCAGGGTCTTCAAGGCAATGCCCTTGCTCAAGCGGCAATGCATATTCCTTGTAAAGGGCGAGTCGGGCATAAAAATCAGGATTTTCTTTTCCATGGGATTTATAAAAAAAATATTGAGTATCAGGTATGGATCTGTGTACCATATAGTCATATTTTCGATGGTCCAGGTAGACGGTAATTTTTCTAATATCCAAAGGGGGTAAAGATTTTTGATAAATCACCCTGCCCTCTGGAAACTCCATGATGCCTGCACCTGTAGAAAATATCACATAATCAATTGGTAAGGCATCATCTTTCATCCCAATATCCTTTAAAGCCTTCCCAAAAGAATATGCAGAACGTCCCGTTGCAATAGCGGTAAAAATTTTTTTCTGCCTTAATATCTCAAGGGTTTTGATATCTTCACAAGAAATGGTCTTATCATCTTTTAACAATGTTCCGTCAAAATCAGTTATAAAAAATTTTTTCTGTATTTTCATATATTTTCCGTAAAAAATATGTAATTATTCAGCTCTTATGCTTGAAACAGCACTATCTGATGGATATTTATTTTGATGCTAAACTCTTAACCTCCTGCAAATATCCATCAGACAGGTCTTTGGGTATAACTTTTTTCACGGGCTGAACAATTACAAAAATATTTGGTTTAACGCCAAACTGTGATACCTGTTTTTAAATGGATAAACAACAGGGTTTTTTATGAGCGACAAAACTTCACACATATTATCTGCTATTTTAAGACATTTAAAATCACAGCCCACCTTTAAATCTGTGGGTATCAAATCATACAGAAATCTTCTTGAAAAAAGTGCTCTTGCCTTTAAACCTGGCAAATCCATTATAGGTGAATCATTTTGTATCAAAACCATTGAAGCCCAATGGCTGATGCCCTTGCATTATAGTGAAAAACGAATCATCATGTTTATCCATGGCGGCGGATATATTGCCGGGTCCATAAATTCCCACAGGGATCTTGCATCACGAATCGCTGTTGCCTCTGATGCAAAGGTTTTAATTTTCAACTATCGACTGGCCCCGGAACATCCATTTCCAAAAGGGTTTTGCGATGTAAGGGATGTGTATCAATGGCTGGCTGATAATTTCAGACATCCTCACAAAATCAGCCTTGTTGCAGATTCTGCAGGAGCAGGCCTTGGCCTTGCCCTTTTATCCGAACTTCTGGCACATGGGCTGTCTTTACCCGTTTGCTCGGTATTAATTTCACCCTGGATTGATCTGGAATGCAAAAACAGATCCCATATTGAAAACCGCTATAAAGATCCCATGCTCAGTCAAAGTATCCTGAAAAGAACCGCCCGCCTTTATACTGACCTGGATATATCACTTCCTTTGATATCCCCTATTAACAATGATTTTTCCGGATGCTCTCCTGTCCTGATACAAACCGGAGGAAAAGAAGTCTTGATTGATGATTCAAAAATCCTTGCAAAAAAACTGAAAACCTCTGGTGTTAAAATTCAATTGGAAATCTGGGAAGAGATGTTTCATGTTTGGCACTATTTTGCCAAATATCTTTCCCAGGGAAGACAGGCCATCAAACAAATCGGTAGTTTTATTAAAAAATATTCCTGACAGCTATTTTTTCTTTTTCATGGCTTCCAGGAAAAGGCTTTCCATGGTCCCAAGCGGCGTTGTTTTTTTGCTGTTTGCAAATTGTTTCCAATTATCGCTCTCTTTTTGATCAGATGAAGTAAGAGTTATTCTTCGCCTTTCCTCATCAACCTCCTGTATCATCACCTGGACCGAACTTCCCGGTTTTAATTTTTCAAAATCCGAGGCGTTTGCAGCTTTGCTGATGTTGGAGGATGGCATCAGCCCTGTCACCCCCGGCTCAAGGGTTATGAAAAGACCAAATTTTTCTCTTTTTTCCAGGTGTCCTTCTACAATTGAATTGATTTCATACTTGGCTGAAGCACCGGTCCAGGGATCTCCCAGTGCATCCTTGATACTCAGGGAAATTCTTTTGCTGTCCATATCAATGGATTTTATCACCACCTGTACATTTTCTCCCACCAGAACCACATCATCGGGCTTAAGCACTCTTTTTGTATGACTCATCTCACTGATATGAACAAGGCCGTCCACACCTGGTACAATTTCGACAAATGCCCCGAATGAAGTAAGCCTGACTACTTTTCCAGATACTTGATCCCCGGTATTAAAGCTGCTTTCCATACTGTCCCAGGGATTAGATGATGTCTGTTTCATTGACAGGGAAATTTTAAAGGTACCTGACTGGTTTGAAGGTTCTATCTTTAATACTTTCACATTCACCACATCTCCCGGTTGCAGAACCTCTTCCGGTTTTTCAATTCTGGACCAGGACAACTCGGATATATGCGCCATTCCCTCAACTCCGGGAATCAGTTCAATAAATGCACCATAGGACATCAACTTTGTTATAGTGCCCTGAACAACATCCCCTTCTTCCACTTTTTTAAAATACTCTTTTGATTTTTCTTTTATCTCTTCATTCAGTAAATCCCGCCGGGATACAACAATATTTCTTCCGCCTTCCTCAAATCGGGTAATTAAAAAATGATGAGTCTGTCCCAGATATTCTTCCTGGTTTTCCACATATTTAACATCTATCTGGCTTACGGGACAAAACGCTCTTTTACCCATGATGTCCACACTGAACCCGCCTTTAATCACACCCGTGACCTTGCCTTCAACAGGGGTTCCGTTCCTGGATGCATCATCAAGCATACTTGCTTTTCCAGCACCGGAAAGTGCTTTGGACAATATGATTTCACTCTCGCTTAAGGAAACCACATAAAGATTAACTTTATCACCGATTTTATACAGGAATTCGCCCTTTTCATCCAGAAGCTCTGCTTTTGCCACAACCCCGTCACTTTTGGTCCCTGTATCAATATACACGCTTTTATCACCGATTGAGATAATCTCACCCTCAACCTTGTCCCCCTGGTTCAGCTCATGGCTCATTTTTGTATCATATGATTCAAAAAGCTCGGCAAAGCTTTTTTCTTCCTTACTTTCACCATTATTTCCATTGGCATTGTCGTCAATCGGGTCTGTCATTTTTATTCTCCTGAATCCCAAATTTTTCTTATTGCATTCTGTACTACCCTTTACCGGCCAAAGTGTAAAGCTAAAAAAAAGAGGGCTTAAGCTTTTATAACAGACAGATACAATTACAAAATCATATCAGACCTGAGAATGACCTTGACATTTTGAATAATCATTGATGATGATTCCCATACTTGACAGAAAGGTGGTTCCTATCCTATTTAAGTTGTAGGTTTTAAATGGCATGAGCCTGTCTGCGTCTTTGGATAGGTTTTTTGCCGCTTGAAAATGCCTTCTGGTAATACAATGCGAAATAAAGTAGAAAACAGATAAACCCGTCAAAATAATAATAGGAAAGATAAAATGGCAACCCGGAATGCGTTGGATAAAAAATACAGAAAAGCGGCAAAAGTTATCTGCAGACAGGGAATGTTCCCCTTTCAGGTGAGTGATACAGCTGTCAATATCATAAAGCGTGTTGTAAAATCAGAGCTGGAACTCGACCTTATCTGTGCGTTCAGCGATGCTCCATCCCAGACACCCGAACAGCTAATGACCACAAGCGGGTTTAAGGAACACAAAATCGAAACTTTGGCCAAGGGACTTGCAAAGCAAGGACTGATATTCAATCAGCCGAACTCAAAAGGCATCATGATCTATCGGCTTCTGCCGCTGGTTATGATCGGCCTCATGGAATACAAGTTTATGACACCTCTTTCCGGAAACGATGAAGAGCGCGAACTTGCAGAACTTTTTGAGACGCTTCTTGAAGAATTGAGGGTCAATGTTCAAAAAAACTACAAAGAACTGTCACCCCATTTTGCCAAAGCCCCTGCTCTGGACAGGACCATTCCGAACAAACTTTTAAAAGATGGCGGAAAAATAAGGGTTATCAAAGTTGATAAAACTCTGGATACCCCTGAAGACTGGGTGCTGCCCAGTCAGAACATAGAAGGCATCATAAATAAATTTGATGATATTGCAGTGGGATACTGTTTTTGCAGGCAGAGAAAGAATCTGCTGGAAGGCACCTGTGATACCAAAGCTCCTACATTAAACTGTTTTACCTTTGGCAAATCTGCTCGTCATACCATTGCCCAGGGCTTTGCAAAACAGATCAGCAGACCGGAAGCTCTGGATATCATGAAAGATGCGGAGAATGCCGGCCTCATCCACAAGGCGTTTCACCCGGGATCCAGGGAAGAAAGTTTTGAGACCAGCATCTGCAACTGCTGCAAGGACTGCTGTGATACCTTTAACCTATGGCGGAACGGTACTCTTCCCATGATCAACTCCACCTTTCACTTAAGTGTGATTGACACTGATGCCTGTAGCGGCTGTGGAATCTGTGTTGACAGGTGTCCCACTGATGCCATTACTCTGGAGAACGATGAATATGCCGTAAGGCAGGAAAAATCCTGCATTGGATGCGGAGTGTGTGCCCGGTTCTGCCCGGAACAAGCTATATCACTTCAGGAAGGATTCCGAAGGGTTTTTGTGCCACCGCCGCTGCCTTGCCCATAAACTTTAAAAAAATTACGGCATGATATTGTAATAAAACAACTAAGATCAGAGTCCAAATGGATAAAGGCCCAGATTTACTTGACTCTATTACACCTATATTATATCAAAATCATGAAAATAAATTAACGTATCATAATATCTATATAGGATAGTTATAGTGGGTATACTGACAAAAGGAAGCCTTATCAGAAAACAAACCATTCTCATGAGCGGTGATTTTATTCTGGGCATGGCCATTATTATATTGTTTAAAACAATGGGACCAAAAGAATTGTCCTTTGGATTATTCTCTGAGGTTTGGGTCTTTTTTTTTGTTCCCGTCCTGATTTTAAGTTCATACTTTTGTGAAATTTACAATACAGGTATTTGGGCACTTAAAACCGTCATAACCAGATCAATGATCGCCACTGTAATTTCTTTTTTCATCCTTATTTTATTTAACGTCCTCTCTGGTATTTCATTACACCTGGTCGCCGGGTTATTATTTTTTTTTATTTTGCAAATTTTGTGGCACGGCATTTACCAGACATCATTTCACTTTTCTTTTTTTACAAAAAATATTGTTGTAATAGGTACGGGCACCACAGCTATAGAAATTGAACGAATACTCAATGCATCAACCTGCAAATATGCTCTTTCAGGTTATATATCCACGGCCACTGATCCGGTTAATGTTGAAGATAATAAAATTATCGGAAGCATTGATGATATTATTGATCTTTGCAGACAATATAAGGTACATACCATTGTTATTGCTTTAACTGAAAAAAGAGGCAACCTTACAATCAACAAACTGGTCGCCTGTAAATTAATGGGAGTCCGGATTATTGATTATCCAAGTTTTTATGAAATCATGACCGGAAAGATTCCTGTGGAGAGTATTAATCCAAGCTGGCTTGTACAGAGCAATGGATTTTTGATCACACCTTTTATCCGGTTCACAAAAAGAATTTTTGATATTTTACTTTCATCCTCTGTCCTTTTTCTAACCCTGCCCTTTTTTCCTGTTTTTGCATTCATGGTTAAATACAAATCACCCGGATCGATTTTTTATTTTCAAAAACGAGTGGGGAAAGATGGTAAAAATTTTACAATATACAAATTCAGGAGCATGGAAACAGATGCGGAAATAAAAAACGGGGTATCCTGGGCAAAAATAAATGATCATAGAATATCAAGGTGTGGTCATTTTCTAAGAAAAGCAAGGATTGATGAACTACCTCAATTGCTAAATGTTTTAAATGGAACAATGAGTTTTATCGGCCCAAGACCTGAACGCCCCGAATTTGTAAAACAAATTAGTGCAGTCACACCTTATTACATGGAACGTCATGCGATTAAGCCGGGTATAACGGGTTGGGCACAGATAATGTATCCCTATGGTTCCTCCCTTGGTGATTCCGTTGAAAAACTTCGTTATGATCTGTATTATATAAATAATTTATCACTATTTCTTGAACTCTTGATTGTTTTTGAAACCATCAAGGTAATATTGTTCAGAAAAGGGAGCAGGTAGAATGAGCAAAAAAAATCCGCACAGAATTGACCTCAGCCAGCGGCTTTTTATTGAACTTGGAACATCCATACTCATTGAAACCCATGGAAAGGGAAACCCCCTGTCCGGCAAGCTGGTGGGCATGAAGGTAGGGGACTATCTTATTGTCGATATTTCCGAAATCAATTCAGACAATATATCTCTGTCAAAGCAAGACCCTGTTCTGGTAAAATATGTTAACCTTGAGGATATCTTCAATTTTTCAAGTATGGTTTTAAGAGTACTGACTCAACCGGACAGTCTGGTATTTTTACAATACCCCGATATGGTGGAAAGCGGTAACATTAGAAGCCACAAAAGGGTTGACTGCTTCCTTCCTATCCGTGCAAAAACTGGTGATTTTCATGCGCCGGGGGTTGCCGTCAATATCAGTGCAAGAGGTTGCCTCTGTATGGTTGACCATTCTCATTTATGGAAAGATATCAATACCAAGGATATTGAACTGCTTTTTTCTTATGGTGATTTAGAAACCTTATCCATCATCGGTGAGATCAGAACTTCACAAATTCAGGGATCAAAAATAAAACTGAGTATAAAGTTCAACAAAATAAATACATTTTCACAATCTATAATTTCTACTCTTGTTCCAGCCTTAAGATTATGATCCAGACCACACCATAACTTTTCTGATTTTTTTGGCAACCAAGGGCATAGAGTCCAAATCCACCATCAAATTTTTGTTTGCCTGCCGGGCCGTCGTTGTGCACTATCCCTGGCCATCAGCAAGGTGCCAGATGCAAGGCGACAAGGAGTGACGAAAGAGGCCTAAGTCATACTCCGCAGGGAGGAACGACCGCAGTCAACGCAACAGGTGGTACCTTGATGGTGGATCAGGGAGGGTCTCCCTATTTGACGTTTCAAAATGAAAAAGATATTGTAATTGTTCAGCCCGGTAAAAAAAATATCCCCAAAGCCCTGTCTGATGGACATTTGCAGGAGGTTAAGCGAATAGCCTAGAAACAAATATCCATCAGACAGGGCGGGTTCAAACGCAAGAGCTGAACAATTACAAGATATTAAAATTAAAAATATGGAGTATAGCTTGCCTTTTTTAATATAGTCTTCTATATTTATTTTAAGAATAAGGGGAAGAATCCATGAAAATAATTTTCATTGTTGTGACATTTATTTTATTCTGTGCTACCTCCGTGTTAGGTTTAAACACTGAAAATACTAATGAATCAGCTGAACACGGGAATGCTTATTCAGAAGAACAAAAAAATATTTTCAGACAAAGTATCCCTCCAATTGCAAAACGATTTATTGGTATCCCCTATAAACTTGGAGGAAGTCCCCCACAATCAGGAACATCTGACAATTCAAACCTGTTCTTTTCAATTTACAATTTAGCTGCTCAAAAGGCCGGCTTATCCTATAAAAAATATATGCCCATGAAATATCTCTTATGCAATATAAGGGAAGTGGACGAAAATAATCTTAAAAACGGAGATCTCATAGTTCTCAACGATGATCATACTGCTATGATTTATCAAGTCGAGAATACAGGAAAAATTTATTTAATCTATGCTTCTGAGAAGAGACAGCAAGTTTTATCTTTTAACGGTGATAATATTGTGTTTCAAGTTTACTGGCTGGAAAATCTCAAAGGCTTTTTCAGACTGTCAGATATAATGCTGGCCCCGACTAATTAATAAGAAATCAAAATGAAACAGATTCTAATTTTAATACTTGTCTTGCTTATTGCGACACTGGTTTCAGGATGTGGTATCCCTGATCTTCCTGGTCCTATTGGAATCCCGGGATTTTAAATAATTATGTGCCAGGTGTTGAATAATTAATTAATTTTCAATTGGGATAGTATCAATAATTATACTATAAAGATTGAAAATTGAAATCCTTAATCATACAACGACACGATACAATGAGACATATAATTGAAACTGATGGTTTTAGGAAAAGATTCAGTTTTTGTTAAGCGCATTTATCACTTTTTTGGCCAATGTTTTATTCATTCCCAAAAGCCCTGCAATTTCATCGATTGATGATGTTTTAATTTGTGTAATACCTTTAAAGTGCTTTAACAGGATCTTCTTTTTCTTTGGTCCGATACCGGGGATGGTATCAAGAACGGAAAGACCTGCCCTTTTTTCCCGACGTTTTCTCTGGAATGTGATGGCAAACCTGTGAGCCTCATCCCTGATCTGCTGTAACAGATATAATGCTTTTTTAGCCTGGCTGGTGTTTAAAGGGTTGGATCGGCCTGGAATATAAATTTTATCAAACTCCTCTCCTTTTGCCTCATTTTTTTTTGCCAGGCCCGCCACCATGAATTTATTTTCAATCTTCAAATCTTTTAAAACAGACACGGCCATTGAAAGCTGTCCTTTCCCCCCGTCAACCACCAGAAGATCCGGGTATGGCATTTTTGACGAATCTTTTGAAAACCGGCGTTCAAGAACCTGGTACATGTATGCGTAGTCATCCTGGAAATCAAGGCCCCGGATAATAAGCTTGCGGTATCCGTCTTTATAGGGCCTTCCATCTTTGAACACCACCATGGAAGATACCGGGTCCTGGCCTGAAAGGTTTGAATTATCAAAGCACTCGATCCTGGTCGGCAGGCTTTTCATTCTCATCAAGTCTTTTAACATGGAGATGGAGGCCCTTTCCTCTTCTTCCTTAAGCAAAGATTTTTCAAGTTCCCTTGATGCATTCACATGGGCCATTTCAACCAGTCGTTTTTTTTCACCCCGGGCCGGAACACGGATACTAACCTTTTTCCCTTTTCTTTTGGCAAATAAATATTCCATCTCCTCCTTGTTCTCAATTTTCCTGCTTAAAAGGATAATGGAAGGTAAAAATTCCATGTGTTTATAATATTGTCCTAAAAATGCCGACAAAATTTCATCAGGTTCCTTAAACCCCAGATTAAGGGGATAATGCGCTGTGTCTATCAGAAAGCCGGATCTAACGATCATCACGGTGATCACTGCTCTGCCCTTGTCTGCTGCAAATGCAACAATATCCCGGTCGATCATATCCGGACTGACCACCACCTGTTTTTCAAGGATGTTTTCAATGGCGAATATCGTGTCCCGGATCTCGGCAGCTTTTTCATATTCCCGGGAGGATGCATGCCCCATCATCTCGACTTTGAGTTTTTTTACAATCTTATGTGATCTTCCCTTTAAAAAAAGGATTGCATCCTGAACCTGTCTTTTATATTTCACAACAGAGACATCATTGCAGCAAAGGCCCAGGCATGCCTTGATCTGAAAATTAAGACAGGGTCGTGACCGGTTTTTAAACTGGGTGTTTTTGCATCGGCGCAGTTTAAATATTTTTTGTATCTGCTTTAAGGTTTTATTGACACTGTTACTTGAAGAATAAGGGCCAAAATAATGGGCCTTGTCATTTTTTATTTTTCTGACTCTCTGGATAGCAGGATAGGTCTCATTCATATCAATCCTGAGTAATGGATAATTTTTCCCGTCTTTGAGAATCACATTATACTTTGGGTTGTATTCTTTGATCAGATTTGATTCAAGAATAAATGCTTCATGGCCTGAAGAGGTGATGATGATTTCAAAATCCTTGATCATTTCAAGAAGCGCCATGGTCTTTGGGTCGTGATTATTTTTTTTTATAAAATAGGATGACAATCTCTTTTTAAGATCTTTGGCCTTCCCAACATAAATGGTGCTGCCTTTGGTATCAAGCATCCGGTAAACACCCGGTTGATGAGGGGCTTGCCTGTATTTTTCAAGTATCAAATCCTTCATGGTCCGTAAACCTGCTTTATATCCATCAATTCTTTAATTTTATCTCTGTATTCTGCAGCTTTTTCAAATTCAAGTGTTTGGGCTGCCAGTTTCATTTTATATTCCAGATCTTTGACAATATCTTCCAGATTCAACTCCTTGTCTTCATAATTTTGTAGTTCTTCATCCACTGATGCGGTTGCTAAAGCCAGGCTTTCCTTGTCTGAATATTTTAACAAATTTATATTTTTTTGAATCGTGGTGGGTACAATATTATGTTTCTCATTATATGCCTTCTGAATTTTTTGCCGTCTTTTTGTCTCTGAAATGGCTTTTTTCATGGATGCCGTCTCTTTTTCCGCATACATGATCACCCTGCCAAACACATTTCTGGAAGCCCGGCCGAAAATCTGTATAAAGGACCTGAAAGATCTTAAAAATCCCTCTTTGTCCGCATCCAGAATGGCCACAAGGGAGACTTCGGGGATATCAAGACCTTCTCGCAATAGATTAATCCCTATCAATACATCAAACAGCCCTCTTCGAAGATCCTGGATAATATCAATTCTTTCCATGGTTGGAATATCAGAGTGAAGATATTTTACCTTTACCCCCAGATCTGCATAGTAATCCGTCAGATCTTCTGCCATTCTTTTAGTCAGGGTGGTCACAAGTACCCTTTCACCTGCCTCAACCCGTTTCATGATTTCTTCATAAAGATCATCCACCTGGGCTTTGGCATCCCGGATCTCAACTTCAGGGTCAAGCAGTCCTGTGGGTCTGACGATCTGCTCCGCTATCTTATCTTTTGCCCTTTCCATCTCATAGTCTGCCGGTGTGGCAGACACATAGACAACCTGGGGGACTTTTTCTTTAAATTCTTCAAATTGAAGGGGTCGGTTGTCCACGGCTGACGGCAGTCTGAACCCGTGTTCCACAAGGGTTGTTTTTCTTGAACGGTCTGCCTTGTACATGGCCCCTAGTTGGGAAACAGAAATATGACTTTCATCAAAAAAAAGAAGAAAATCATCATCCATATAATCCAGAAGTGTTGGCGGGGGCTCTCCCGGCTTTCGCCCGGTCAGATGTCTGGAATAATTTTCAATCCCGTTGCAATAACCGATTTCATTAAGCATTTCCAGGTCATATCGGGTCCTTTCGTCAAGGCGCTGGGCTTCCACAAGCTTGTTATTGGCATGAAGATATTCAAGACGTATTTTTAGTTCCTCAACAATCCCTTCCATGGCCCGTTTTCGGGTCTGTTGCTTGGTCACATAATGGGAGGCCGGATAAATCACTGTCTGATCAAAACTTTTCAGGACATCACCCTTTAAAGGATCAATCTCTGAAATCCCCTCTATGGTATCTCCAAAAAAATCAATCCGAACAGCTTTATCTTCTTCATAGGCTGGAAAAATTTCAACCCTGTCTCCCCTGACCCTGAATACGCCGCGGTGAAAATCAGTATCATTACGCGTATACTGAATATTGACAAACTTCTCCAATACCTTTTCCCGTGAAATGTCCATGTCAACCGTAAGTGTCAGCCTTAAATCAAGATAATCTTCAGGTGCACCCAGGCCATAAATACAGGATACACTGGCCACTACAATCACATCCTTGCGTGCAAGAACGGAACGTGTGGCAGAGTGACGCATTTTATCGATGACCTCATTGATGGATGAATCCTTTTGTATATAAGTATCGCTTGAAGGGATATAGGCTTCAGGCTGATAATAATCATAATATGAAACAAAGTACTCCACACAATTATCAGGAAAGAGCGCCTTGAATTCGTTATAAAGCTGTCCTGCCAGAGTTTTATTGGGAGCAATAATCAGACTTGGTTTTTCCACTTTTGCAATAATATTGGCCATGGTAAATGTCTTGCCCGAGCCTGTCACCCCTAAAAGAACCTGGTGCTTTTCTTTATTTAAGACACCTGTTGAAAGATATTCAATGGCACCTGGCTGATCTCCAGCAGGTGAAAAATCTGAAACTAAATTAAATAACCCCATAGTTTAATGATTATACCTTTATTTGTGGGGTCAGGCCTGCGGTAATTAGTGGGGTCAGGCTTGCATAGTTGCGCTTTTGGTCAAAAGCGCAACTATGCAAGCCTGACCCCAAAAATACGACCCCGTCTATTATTTTCAATTTATAAACACCCTTTCATGTTATCAAGTTGAAAGACGGTAAACAATATGTAATGATAAATTCTATACAAATAGTGACTGACCGAAAACCTATAAACAAGGAATCTGACATGGAAAATGTTGCAGTTATCGGTGCAAGCCCAAAACAGGAAAGATATTCAAACAAAGCCATCCGACTGCTTGCCGAATACCATCACAACCCCATACCCATTGCCCCGAAACACGAAGAGATAGAAGGGAGAAAAGTCTATCAATCCCTTGAAGCTATTCCTGAAAAAATTGATACGGTTACCCTGTATCTGGGACCGGCCCGGCAGGAAACCATTATCAGTGATATTGTCAAATTAGCGCCCAAACGGGTAATTTTTAACCCCGGCACTGAGAATAAGGCCGTATACAAACAATTAAAAAAAGCCGATATTGATGTGGTTGAAGCCTGTACGCTTGTACTACTGAAAACCAACCAGTATTAATGATCCAATAGCTCTCCCTGTTGATTTTTAATTGTATTTAAGGATAAAAAATGCATGATACCCCATTAATTACAGACCGGTTCAACAGGATTCAAAGAGCTGTGAATTTTGAGGAACAGGATCGAACCCCCGTGGTTTTAGAATATTCCGGGTTTGCAGCTCATATAACCCGGACGCCAATGGCTCAATTTATAGGATCACCAGCAAAGGCAACCAACATAATGATCCAGGCCTATAAATTAATCGGCCAGGCAGATGCCATAAACTATGGATCATTTTACCCCTATGGACTTTGTGAACTTTTTGGAGCAAAAGTCAAAATCCCCGGATATGATCTGCCGGATAATGATATGTGGCAGGTAGTTGAAACCCAAGTGATGAATATCGAAGACTATGATGAAATACTAGATATTGGATGGAAAAAGTTTTTTAACCTGTTCATGACGCAAAAAATATTAAATGATGCAGATCCAGATTTGATCAATGCCACTAAAATAAAATTAAATGTAAGAGATCAATGGGCTAAAATAGATATTCCTGTTTTATCGGGCGGTGATATAACCACCCCTTTTGATCTTTTATGCGGTGCAAGGTCCCTGGAAAGTTTTTTCATGGATTTAATCCAGATTCCCGGTAAAATTGAAAAAGTCATGGATGAAATTGTTACAACCCTTGTATATTCCAAATGCAGACAGGCAAAAAAGAAAGGGTATTCCATGATATGGGTAGGCGGATGGCGGTCAGCTCCCTGCATGATTTCACCACAGATGTGGGATCGTTTTGTCTGGCCTTATTTTAGCCGAATTGTCAATGAAGTTATTGATTCAGGACTCATTGCGATTCTTCATCTTGATTCAAACTGGACAAGGGAATTAAAACGTTTCAAAAAATTACCCAAAAGAAAAATGATCATGGCGCTTGATGGAGATACAAATATTTTTCAAGCAAGAAAACAATTGGGAGATCATGTTTGCCTTATGGGGGATGTCCCAGCCGTATTGCTGGCCTTTGGAACTAAAGACGAGGTTGCCGGCTATTGCAGAAAATTAGTCCAAAACCTGGGTCCAAAAGGTTTCATCCTTCATTCCGGATGCGATATACCCACAAATGCAAAGCTTGAAAATGTTCAGGCCATGTTAGAAACTATTTTATAACATATCCGTGAAAAATCATAAAAGAGGGCCTGTGGTAAAGACACCCGACCCATGATAAAAACCAGCCCATATTCATGGACAGCACTTTCATTTCATCTGTGCAGGCAGCCATAAGGCTATGTCCTGGAACACAAAAACCAGGATAATACCTAAAACAAGAATCATTACAAACGGAACAACACTTTTTATGATAAAAGAAAGTGATTCATCGACAATGCCCTTGACCGTGAATATATTAAGTCCTACGGGCGGAGTGAGTAATGCTGTTTCAATGAGCATCATCAGTATAACCCCAAAAGCAACAGTGTCTATCCCCAGAGCAGGTAGCATTGGTGCAATGACTGGAACTGTCAAAACTGTTATTGATCCGCCATCCAGGAACATCCCCAGACAAAGGTAAAGTACGACAATCATGGAGAGAACTCCCCAGATCGGCAAACCGGAAGAAAGAATGAATTCGGTAAGATTTGCCGGAATCTGAAGAAGAGTTATAACGTTTGACATGACCAGGGCACCGACCATAATCATTATGATCATTGTTGAAAGTATGCTGCTGTCTATCAGGCACTGCACAAAACCCTTCCAATTTATCTTGCGAAAAATAAAGGCACAAAAAAGGCTGTAAATCACCAGTATCGCACCTGCTTCAGTAGGAGTGGCAACGCCTGTGTATATAGATCCGAGAACAAATACGGGGCCAAGAATTATGATAAAAGATTTTCGCAACGAGACCAGACGTTCTGCCCAGGTAAAAGATACGGCCTCATATTTACCGCTGACCTTGCAATTAATTACGATATATACGCTGAACATGGTTACCAGCATGATTCCCGGAATAACACCGGCCATGAAAAGGTCTCCGACTGATGTATCGGTCAGAAAGCCATAAACAATGAACCCAATGCTGGGCGGAATGATCAAGCCCAAGCTGCTGCCGGTAACTGTTCCTATGACCAGCTTTTTATCATAACCCCGGTCCAATAGCGGTTTCATTGCAACAAGAGTAATAATTGCGGTAACTGCAGTGCTTGATCCTATCATGGCTGCCAGGATTCCTCCGGTGATACAAGTGCCGACACCCAGACCGCCCGGCATCCAGCCAAGCCATTTGCTGCTCAAATCATATATCTGCTCACCCAACCCGCTTCGTGATAGAATCAACCCGCCAAGGGTAAACAAAGGTATGGCCAATAAAATAAAATTAGTGGCCGTATGTTCAGCCACGATGGGCAGGGTATTTAAGCCACTAATACTTCCATGAAAAAACAATAGACCGGTAAGGCCTACCAGCCCAAGAGCAAAGGCTATGGGCACCCCCCAAAACAGAAGCGCCAGGGCAAAGACAAGAATGCCCAGAGGCTGGCTAAAAAAATAAACAGCGATTCCCACGGCAACCGATAGTAAAAAGAATAAAACCATCAGAGTCGGTGAGACAGATGATGCTTCAGAGGATTTTTCAGAATTCTTCTTCATCCAAAAGATTCTGTCTTGAATTTTTCTTATGATTTGAATGACACTTAAGGCCATACCACTTGGAATTGCCAGAAAAACAAGCCACATGGGATAACGGAACAGTCCTTCACTCATGGAATTATATTCAACAGCTTCTATAAAATGGCCGAAACCGTAAATACACAGTGCACAGATAAAGATCAATGATGCAAGATCAGTGGCTACTCCAATTGCTTGTCTGCTGTGAGCAGGCAGCCGGGTAACAAATATATCGCAGGCAACGTGTTTGTCTGATTTTATACCATATGGAACAGACAAAAACGTGAACCAGATAAATATCAGAGTTGAAATAGACAAAACCCATGAAGTAGGTTGATCCAAAAAATGCCGGGAAAATGCCTCAAAGGACATAAACAGGGCCACTGACAGCATCATTAGACCGGCCAGCAGAGCAAAGGCAAAGGAGATGCGATCTATAAGCACCCCTGGGCCCCGCTCCGAAGAAACTGCTATTTTATTCATTTTACTTCCTTAATAAAAGCCATTAAATAACCCTGATAACTTCTATTTTGATGCTTCCAGCAAGCCCCATAACTCCTGGTATTGATCTCCAAGCTGATCTTTTGCAAACGCCTTCATAACCGGCTTTACAGTATTGACAAGTTTGGCTTTCTGCTCTTTGGAAAGTTCTACAAAAGCTTTTGCTTCAGATTTCAGAAAGGCAAAATCCTCTTCCCGCTCCTTGGCTGCGTAATCTCTTGTCCAGGCTTCATACTCTTTGGCTGTATCGGCTATTATTTTTTGATCCGAGCTTGAGAGTTTGTCCCAGGATTTTTGGTTGATTACCAGCCACATGCTAAAGTAGGGTATGGTCGGGTCAACAGTCAGATAGGGAGCCACTTCATAGAGTTTGCTACGTCGCCATCGTGAAACGCCTGAGCCGGCTCCCTGGATGGTTCCACGTTGCAAGCCTGTATAAATTTCTTTAGAACTCAGACTGATGGGAACAACTCCCAATGCCTTGTACATGGTTGCCATAGCAGTTCCGGAAGTACGCATTTTCAGCCCCTTGAAATCTTCAATAGTTGTAATGGCCTTGTCTCTGCATCCGAGCAAACTGGTCCCAAAGGACCATGCAGAAAGCAACCTGCCGTTGAAATACTTTGCAAATTCAGCTGAAGCGATCTCGCGGGTCCTGGGGTTATCAAGGAATCTGTAATAATGTTCATAGCTTTCCCAGCAACCCATAGCACCAAAAGATCCAACAAACTCCAACACTGGTGAACGGCGGCCTACCAGAGCCACATGCAAAAGACCGATATCGATCTGGTTCTTTGACATGGCTGCCATAATGGACTTTGCATTATACAAAGATCCGGCCCCAAAATGTTTAATGTTTATTTTACCACCGGTTCTTTGGGCCACTGCCTCTACAAACTTCTGGGCGGCTATTTCATGGTTGCTTTTTGGGGGTGTGGTAGTGGCAAAAGTCAGACTGCCCTCTTCGGCGACGGCGCAGTTCAAACCGACCATGACCAGCAATAGGGAGACAAATAAACAAAGTGTAACACAGAAAAAATTAGATCGTTTCATTTTCTTTCTCCTTCAACAGAAATACCCTGGGATCTGTTGTGTTAGTTGTGAAAATAATTGCGTTCCAGGGAACGTAAGCTATCCAGGCCGATTAGATGATTGAACTCATCAAAAGAGACCATCCTGTTGCTGAAACCGGCCGTGGTACCGGTTGCAGCGATTTCAGCCATCAGGTCTCCCACAACCTTTGCTATTGCATATGTGGCAGCCACGGGAAAGACTACCGTGTTGTAACCGATCTTTTCCAACTCAATGGCAGAAAGTAAAGGCGACTTACCCCCTTCTATATTATTGGCAAGCAAAGGGGCATCTACCTGTGCTGTAATCGCACGCATCTGTTCCACTGTGGTGGGCGCCTCCACAAAGATTAGATCCGCACCGGCCTGAGAAAAGAGATTGGCCCTTTCAATGGCATCTTCCAGGCCATTGACTGCCAGGGCATCGGTACGGGCCATGATAACGAAATCATCATCCACCCTGGCATCCACGGCTGCTTTGACTTTGGCAATCATTTCCTCTTTTCCAATGACCTGTTTATCCAGCATATGGCCGCATCGTTTAGGAAAAACCTGATCCTCAATGAACATTCCAGCCGCTCCTGTTCTTTCAATCTCCCTGACTGTGCGCCGAACATTGAGTACACCGCCATGTCCGGTGTCACCGTCCGTAAAGACCGGAATATCCACGACATCAACTATTCGATGGACACAATCAACCATTTCGGTCAAAGTTAAAAAGGATAGATCCGGCTGGCCTAAGAGTGATGCGCTGGCTGAGTAGCCGCCGATTGTTAAGGCCTTAAATCCTGCCTGTTCAACGATTTTTGCTGTAAGTACGTCATGGGCACCAGGCATAACCAGTATGGAATCTTCTAGTATATAATTTTGGAGTAAGCTTGTTCTCTTCACTTTTTTTATGTTCCTTTATTTGCTCATAGCAAACCTTATAAATAAAAAAAATCACTCCCCACGTAAGGGATTGCATAATACCACAAGTACGCGGGCCGGTTTTGAACCAATGCTTCGGGTCATATGGGGACGGTCGGAATCAAAATATATTACATCGCCAGCCTTAACAATATATGTCTGACCATCGTAGTAAAATTCTTGAGTCCCTTCCAGGGTAAAAGCCAGCTCCTGACCTTCATGCATAAGAGGCTTGGGGCTAAACTCCTTGCTGATGGTGACGATATAGGAATCCATGAACCGATTTGATTTGTCGAATGAAAAGGATTCATAAATGGAATCGGGAGCAGCACCTGTATGTGTTATGGGCTGGCGTTCTCCTGCTCTGACCAGAGAAAATTTTTCTTGTTTCCGCTTGGATTCCTCTCCGGTTATAAGAGAAATAGCATCTATCCCAAAGCCAAAGGCAATTTTAGTCAAAGTCCCAAGGGTCGGAGTTTTGTCCTCGTTTTCGATTTGAGACAAATACCCCTTGGACAATCCCGCAGCCTTTGCAAGTTGATCAAGTGTCCAGTTAAGCCCTATCCTTTTAGCTCTGATGCGTTTGGCGATAGCTTTTTCCAAGGCCCGGTCTTTTTCTTCATTTTGTGTTTGACTCATAATAATTATACGTTTACTAATAGCAAACAGAAAAATCAAGAGTTTTTATATAATTTTATTTTTCTCCCTGTTTCATTATATTGAGTTGCTTTTCAATTTACATTCGATTTTTCTATAAAGAATCATTTTAATAGTATGTCTGTTAAAATATCAAACCTGTCAAAGGGCGGCATTATACAGGCACCTGAATACATTTCTTTTGCAAGTTCAAGCATCTGCCTTGCCTGTAATACGCCTTCTTTTACAGGGTCTTTGGCCTTTTTCATACCCATTCTTAAGGATTCTGGAACAGCAATGCCATCCACCAAGTCATGTAAAAACACAGCATGTTTATAGGACAATAAAGGAAGGATGCCCATTATGACGGGTACTTTAAGATGACTTGTGGCCCTATGAATCTTTTTTGCCGTTTTTTCATCATAAACGGGCTGGGTGACAATAAACCGACATCCAGAAGCCACTTTTTTTTCAAGCCGTTTAACTTCATGTTCAAAGCCGTTGACTTCGGGCCTGAAGTCAAACACTGCACCCGTATAAAGATCAGAATCCCCGGCCATGGCGATGAGTTCAAAGACATTTAAATCTCCGACTGTGGAAGTGATCTCATCTGCTTTTGATGCTGAAGGATCACCAGTGACTGCGATAATTGTATCAATCCCCAAAGCTTTAGCCCCCCATAGCTCGCTTTGCAGCCCAAGCCTGTTATGGTCCCTTATGGTGAAATGCAGGATGGCCGGCTTTTTAGTGGCCTTTTGGATAAGGTGAGTAAAAACCATGGCTGACATCTTTGGTTTTGCAACGGGATTTGATGCCACACTAAAGGCGTTAAAGGACAGATGGGTTAGCTTATATAATTTTTCCAATAATTGTTCAGGGTCATTGCCGGCAGGAGGCACCACTTCAATGGTGATAATAAATTCATTGTTTTGCGAAAAAAGAGATCCCATGTTTTCCCCTTAAATTAATATGATGAAAAAGCATTGAAGATAATTTTAATATCCAGCCGCATAAAATGCAAACAAATAAACACACGGGTCAGGGCAATTGTTTGTAAAAGAAAAATGAACCCAAAAAACACAGGTTATAGAGCACCAATAAAATTTTATAATTGCACCTGGGGATGGAAAATACAGGGTATAGTATATTAATGAATTTCATCGCCAAAGAAAAAAATAAAAGATACCCGATCTTGTGGTTGATGTTTTTTAGTAAAAACTGGCGACATAACTCGGTATAGTTCTCTCCTGAGTGGTAACTGAAAAATTATTCCTTAAAAAAATCAATGATACGGTTTGAATTTTTGAATATTGTAAGAATCAATGATAGGCAGTATCATTGACTTTTAAGATTCGAAAAAAGCCTCTATGTTGTGGTTTGAAAGATTTTAAATTAAGTTTGGACTGACAGGGAAAGTCCGGGGTTCTCATTCGCTTAAAAAACTGCCCTTGCCATGCAGGTAGTCTTCACCTCAAACGTCTCGGTTCAGCCTAAAAAAATTTCAGAAATTTTATCAAGATTTGATCTGGTATCATTGACATTTTGGACTTCTTCTGGAGGTCAACGTTAGAAAATTCTTGTTTTCATGCAATTATGGAGTTAAATCGAGGCTTTTGGGTGGCATAACATCTTAATACACGACTACCTTGGTAAAAAGCAGCCTCTTGATGCAAGAACGATGGCAAACATCACACTTCCTTTACAATAAAATATATAAGATTTGTAGCGGACTGAAAATAGTTTGCCGCTTATAAATGACTTCAATTAAAGCGAGTTATGCTTTGAATAATATTGTATACGGTGGAAAAAATTTTTATGGTGCAGCCGTTGGCATCCTAATGCTGGAAACCAAATTTCCAAGGGTCTGTGGTGATATAGGCAATGGGGTAACCTGGCCTTTTCCTGTCCTGATGCGTGTGTACGTGGAGCCACCCTGGACCTGGTAGCCAACAAACGTGCGGACGGGCTTTTAAACGCCTTTGCAGAGACTGGACTGGAATTGATAAATCAGGGTGCAGACGGTATAACCACAAGCTGAGGATCCATGTCCCTGTATCAGCATGAACTGGCCGACCGACTTCCGGCCCCTGTGGCATCGTCATCCCTGATGCAGGTCTGCCTGGTGAACAGTTTACTAGGTAATGGGAAGAAAACTGGCATCATTACAGTAAAGAAGGGCTCTTTTTCAGAAGATCATTTAAAGGCCGTAGGTGTACCTCTGGATACGACGATCATGGGTACTGAACAGGGAAAAGAATTTTCCAGAGTTTTTCTGGGAGACGAAGTACGCCTGGATATCCGCCTGGCCACTTAGGATCTGGTCAATGCCGGATTGGAACTGAAAAAAAAATCATCCTGAAGTTGGCGCCATTGTCCTGGAATGCACCAATATGGCCCCCTATGCCGCGGCCATCCGGCAGGTCACAGGCCTTCCTGTCTACTCCATTTAAAGCTTTATCCAATGGTTCCAGGCAGGTCTTCTGCCCAGGGTGTTCGACCGGCAGGTAATGGATCCCAGGGCCATTTAAAATGTCTAATCTATGGCAGGGCCGCTGTGACAGACACTTCACAGAATAAACCGGGAAGGGCAATCCGGGCTTCCACACAGGCCCTGGCAGGAGCGGCTGAGGGTGCCGCCCACGCATCCCAAATTTTATTGAAATCAGTAAAGTACCTCATATCAGATAGATACACTGTTGCTGAAAGCATCCTGGTTTTATCAGTACCGGCTTCTTCCAGCAATTGATCCACACGGGACAGCATTTCTTTTGCCTGGTCCTGCAGAGGGGTGTCCGACACCCCTACCTGACCACACAGGTAAACGATATCATTGTGGATGACAATCTTGCTCATTCTCTCAGTACCATGTTTGCGAACAATCTTCTTCATTTATTTATGTCCTTATTTTGTTAAAAGTTCTATCTCGGCAATTTCACTTAATGGGATATTTTTCAGCGGTGGCCGGATATTCAGGCTGCCTGCTTCCCTTATATCTTTCCTGGTATGCATTGAAATGATCTCACTTATGACGCTGCCGCACATTTTGCCCTGACAAGGACCCATACCGGGCCGGAGAAGCGCCTTTATTTCATTTGGATCCACGCAGCCTTCATCTATTGCTTCAAGAATCTCAGCCATAGTAATGCACTCACAACGGCATATAGTTGTTTCTGTCGGCATTTTGTATAGAGCTTGAGACGGACTGTACATAGCATCAATGAATTGACGAGGAGCAAGTTCCAGCTTTAATCTCATTTCAATCTCAGCACATTGCTTATCTCTTTCATGTTCATGGATCATTTTCATGTCTGCTGCAATAGCTAACGCTGTCAATTCGCCTTTCAGTGCTGCCGATACAGCTCCATGAACAAAGCATCCATCCCCTGCTGCGAATACGTTATCCAGACTGGTCCGTCCCCATTTATCACATTGTGGAAACCAGTATCGCTGGACATCATTCCACTGGTGACGGCATTCCAACTGACGAAAAATCGCTGTATTGGGAATCACACCAAAATGAACCAGCAGCAGATCCGTATCAATATCGAGAGGGATATCGGCTTTCATAGCATGAACTGATTCGACACGGTCATTGCCCTTTGCCGTAAGATTTCTAATTCCCTTGTAATGCTTGATACCGGCTTTTCTTATTTTATGCAGCATTACGATCCCTTTTTTAAGCAGATCTATTCGTTTTAAAGCCTTTGGTAGATTAACCAGGCTTGACAGGTTCGGTACAGCCGGAGTGGTTTCCAGGATTGCACCGATTTCCACGTCCATCTCAATCAGGTGGACAGCCTCTAGCAGGAGCAAGGGGCCTGAGCCTGCCAGGACCACTCTGCCGGATGGTTTAACCCCTCCGTTTTTAATCAGGTTGTTTGCTCCTCCAGCCCCCATAACACCGGGCAGGGTCCAACCTGGAAATGGAACGGGTCGTTCCATGGCCCCTGTTGCCACAACAATATACCTCGCTGCAATCTCATGGGAGTTTCCTTCCTTTGAATAAAATATATGCCCATCCGTATTAACCTGCCATACACAGGCACCAGAGAAATATGTCAGTTTGCTGTTTCGAAATCGTTGAACCAATGGCTTACCGGCCTTGTAATCCTCTCCCAGGATTTTCAGACAGGCATCAGAAACCTTTTCAATATTTTTATAGATCTGTCCCCCTGGGTTGGCCTGTTCATCCAAGATTACGACTTCCAGCCCTATATCCGCCAGAGAGGCTGCACATGAGATCCCGGCCGGTCCTGCCCCGATCACAGCCACATCAAATCCAATAGTGGAAACATTCATAAGTTCTTTCATTGAGGACCCTCCGTTATCAGGATCTGTCGGTTCACAGTCATGCCTTCCTTGACCAGAATCTGGCATGACTGCTGATCTCTATGACCGTCAATCTCCATCATACATTCATAGCATACCCCCATCATGCAGTAAGGAGCCCTGGGTTCCCCGGAAACAGGCGACACCCGGGTGTGTACATGGCCCTTTCCAAGAACGGCAGCTGCCACACTAATTCCTGCCGGAACCTCTTGGGGAATTCCATCCAGGATTATGGTTACTGTTTTATCTGTCACATCATATAAGCTAAACATGGAACCTCCCAAGTCTGAAGTTTTTTATTTTATCAGGCCTTTTGCCGCTGATGATCCACTGAGGTATGATTGAGGCATGCATGGGCGCCAGTGAAATGGCACTGTGTCCGGCAAGAATAAAGATATTTTTAAACCCGGGAATCACATCATAAATGGGTGAATCATCCGGTGTCATCACGCGGATAGCCGCCCAGGAACGGACCCATTTGAAATCTGCCATCACGGGAAAAACCTCAATAGCTTTTTGGGCCTGAGCTTTCATTACACTCACAGTGGTTCGGACATCATGGCCGGCTTGTTCAAGGGACACCCCTATCATAAACGTGCCTTCAGTGGTCTGCTTTACATTGATAAGAGGGAAGGGCAACAGTGGCGGCATCCGGCGTGTTACCAGCAGCTGCCCCCGCAGAGGATAAATGGGCAGTTTAACCCCGAGAGAGCCCAGCAGCCGGGTACTGCCGTGACCGGCTGCTATTACCAGTTTTTCACAGGCATAGGTCTGGGTGCTGGTTTTAACAATCGTGTTGGATCGGCCGGGCATAATTTCCATTACAGATTCACCGGGGATAAATGTGCCGCCCTGGATTAAAAAGGCTTTACGCATTGCTCTGAGCATGAACAGCGGGTTCACATGTCCGGCACCTGGAAAGAATAGGCCGCCGATTACTTTGCCGCCCAATTCCATCTTCGGAATAAGTTGGGAAAATTCGTTACGGTCCAAAATCATGCCTGGACATTCAGAACCTCTTTCATCTGCCATATTTTTTAGTTGCCTGAGCTGTTTGATCCTGGCTTCTTTTACCTGCTCGCTTAAAAGGGCCTCTCCCTGGCCTTTAAGGGAGAGGTCAAGTCTTATACCGGTGTCCTGCTCAAGCTCAAGGCCGAATGCTGCCCATTCTTTGGTCGCTTGAAGTGCCCATTCTGCGTAAGACGAATCATTCATCCCTTTAAGCGAATAAGTAGTCAATCCAAAATTAGCCCGGGACACCCGGTGGAGACCGGGTTTTTCATCCAACATCAATACAGTTCCTGCTTTTTTCCGGATCAGCCCCAAGGCACAGGCCGCCCCGGTTGCGCCTCCGCCGATGACAATGATGTCAGCTTGTTTCATGGGTTACTCCTTAGACAATTCGTTTGTTTTATCTTTATAAAATTCGGGCTGTATTTTATAAATTTTTCTTTATTCATGGACAATTCCTTTGGATTTTTTCATAAAAATCATGGTAATGTTCTACTTGGTAATTATCATCACTTTTGACGGATTTTGTTTTGCAAACAGTTGCTGAAAACATTGGGAATAAAATCCATCAAGCCGTCTCAAAACGATTCATGGAAAAGGCCTCTAATGATACTTCGGGTGATTTGTCCATAACCATTGACGCAGCCAGCCTGCCAATCATCGGAGACAATTGGAAGCCGTGGGTAGAGAAGCCACAAACATGGAAGAGACCCTGAATCTTATTTGATTTACTGATCACCGGCAGATGATCCTTGATGATCCCTTCAATACCTGCCCAGCAGCGCACAACAGATGCTTTTTTCATTATCGGGAAGTTTGCCTGAACCGTTTGCGCACTTTTCTGCATTTCTGAAAAATCAAGATCGGTCCTTTCGTTAACCATGTTGAGAACTGCTTTTCGGCCACCTCCGATGAGAACTGTGTTGTTTTCCATTTGCTTGAAGGAAAGCTTCTCACCGTATATACCGATCACCGGTGTGATGAATCTGGGCATCCTTGCTGTAACCATCATTGACAGTCCTGTGGGTTCAATAGGCAGTTGGTCGTCAAAAAAAGCTGCAATGGTTTTGCCCCATGCCCCGGCGCAGTTAACCAGTACACCGGACTCAAATGTGCGTCCATCTTCTGAATGGAATTTAAATTTGCTCCCATTGTGAGCGATATCAATAACCTTGCAATTGGATTGAAACTGGACACCTGCGCTGCAGGCAGCATTTTTAAAAGTCTTCAAAGTAAGGGCTGGCAGTGCAAAACCATCTTTTTTTGACATGATTCCTCCACTGCATTTTCCGGAATATGCAGGAACGAGCCGTTTTACATCAAACGGTGATATCAGCTCCTCATGATAAAACCCAAGTGATGTCAGCGATTCAATCCTTTGCTCAAGGGCGTTCATGGCAGAGGTATGTGGTGCGATCAAGATCTGACCCACAGGACGGAACCCACAATCGTTTCCGACAATTTTGTCAAGCCTTGGCCATAGCTCCATTGCGCCCACGGAAATTGGAATCTCTTCAACAGAACGGTTGAGCTGACGGACCCCCCCTGCATTAACAGCAGAGGCATGACGGGGGAAGGATTCCTTTTCGAGCAGTATCACCTTTTTTCCTTTTCTGGCAAGGCAAAGTGCTGTTGAACACCCCATTAACCCAGCCCCTATGATAACAATATCTGCATAGGTTGTCACTATTACGACTCCTGTTTTTTTAAGAAGATGTCTTTTTTCATTCCAGTGGCTGACTCAATAATATAGTTTCATTCATTTCGATGCCCTTTTAATTTTTCGATTGTTAAATACAAAACATTGTTTCAATAAAAACAGTACAATACTTTTACCCTGCTTCAGCTTAGTATCTCTTTCATAAGATCAATAAAATTCTGTGCTGTAATCGGTGGTTTTTTTTTGTTTGTGATGATACCGGTGGTGATTTTAAAATCGATATTGATCGGCTTATATACCAAGCCTGGAATCTTTTCGTTTCCGAACTTGTCAAATGGGAAAATAATAGAGATGCCTAATCCGTATTTCACAAACTGGTAAATATCAGACGTTGATCGTGCAGTCAGTTTAATTCTGTATTTTATTCCTTTTTTTTCCAGTATATTTTCGATTTGATAGCGAATATAGGTCTCTAAGGGATATAAAATCAAATCCTGCCTGTCCAGATCTTTAATGTGCACACACTTTTTAGAGGCCAGGGGATGACTTTCGCACATAACACACTGCAGTTTCGTATCAAATGAAGTGTGGATTTTGATTTCGCTGCTGTCTATGGGTAAGTTTGCAATACCAACGTCATGAAGCCTTGTATTAATCCTGTTCAGAATTTCAATGCGGGGGAGGCTTTCAATCTCAACATTGATCGCAGGGTACCGTTGCCAAAAGGAGCGCATAACTTTCGGGAGCATTAAATGTACGACTCCAGGCATCGCTATAATTCTCAATTGCCCTTTTTTTGAGGTTCTGATAGCCTCAGCCGTCTGTTGTAGTTCTTTAAGCCCGATAAAGTGCTTTTCAACATCTTCATATAGCATCCTTCCCTCAGGGGTGGGCTGCATACCAACTTTTCGTCGGATAAAAAGCTTGAAGCCAATATCCTGCTCCAGTTCATTGATTAACCGACTGACTGCCGGTTGAGATATGTAAAGCAATCTACCCGCCAGGGTCATGTTTCCTGTCTGAACAACTGCCTGAAATGCTTCAATCTGTCTAGAGTTCATTGTTTCATGGTATCAGACTTCGAATTCATCTAGTCGATGACATGCTGCATGATGTTGTCCATCACAGTCTGTCTGAAGTGTGATAAAGTTTTCCTGGCAGGATTGATCCGCATGGGGACACCTGGCTTGAAACCTGCATCCGGGCGGAGGATCAATGGGCCTTGATATATCGCCTTTAATGTTCGGGATGGGTCTGCGGACTCGAGGGTCCGGAACGGGAACAGCATTGATCAGCGCCTTGGTGTAGGGGTGCTTTGGATTTTCAATAACGTCCCAGGTGGGTCCGATTTCCATGGCCTGTCCCAAATACATGATCATCAAACGGTCTGCAACATGCCCCAGGATGGATAGATCATGGGAAACATAGACACAGGAAAAATTCCGCTGTACTGCCAGTTCATTCATTAGATCCAGGATACCGGCCCTGATGGAAACATCCAGCATTGACAGGGGTTCATCCGCCAACACCATGCGCGGTTCCATAACCAGTGCGCTGGCAATTCCCACCCGCTGACGTTCTCCGCCACTCATCTCATGGGGGTAGCGGTTTGCGTACTTATCCGGGGAAAGCCCCACCGATTTCAACATATCTTCGGTACGATCCGCAATTTCAGTTTCAGGAAAAAGTTTCAGTGCCCGTGGTCCCTCTGCTACGGTATCAAAAACATTGAACCGCGGATTGAGGGATTCATACGGATCCTGGAAAATCATCTGAACCTGACTTCGGTACCAGCGGGATTCCTCTGCCATTAACTGGGTGATTTTTTTTTGATTATAAAGGATTTCCCCGGAGGAAGGTGGCAGTAAACCCGCAATCATCATACAGGTTGTTGATTTTCCACAGCCGGATTCTCCCGCAATACCCAGGACTTCATTTTCTTCGAGAGAAAAATTAACACTTTCAACGGCTTTAATAAATCGCACAGGCTGTTTTTTAACGTACTTATCCACTAAGCCCGGCCTGACTTCAAAATGCTTTGATACTTTATTCAGTCTAAGGATAGCCATGTTCCCTTCTTTGATGCAAGTTCTCTTAATTGCGGGGTGTCTTTATGACGAAAGCACCGCACCTCATGATATTGTGCAAGTTTTTCAATAGCAGGTGTTTCATTTGAACAGTGTTCCACACTAAATGGACATCGCTCCCAAAATGGACATCCCTTACACTCCCCGATTAACGTGGGCGGACTTCCTGGAATGGAGATAAGTTCCTGTCCTTTACGCCGGATTGAAGGGAATGCGTTCTTCAAACCGAGTGTATACGGGTGACTGGGAGTTTCAAACAGATCGATAGCAGTAGCCTGTTCCATAAAATATCCGCCATACATCACAGCGATACGGTCGCTCATTTCGGCGATCACGGCAATGTCATGCGTAATCAGGATAATGGAACTTGAGATTTCTTCACGAATTTCCCGGATACGTCTCAATATTCGTTCCTGTACCAGTACATCCAGCCCTGTTGTGGGTTCATCCATAATGATCAACCCGGGATCAAGGGCTAGAGACATGGCAATCATGGCCCGTTGCCGCATCCCTCCTGAAAACTCATGGGGGTAGTTGTCCATCAGATCCGGTTGAAGTCCGACGATATCAAACAAGTGTGCGGTTCTTTCACGGGCCTGGGCATTTGTTTTTGATGAATGGGCCTGTATCGCTTCCATAATCTGATTTCCGACGCGATAAACCGGGTTTAGGGAGTTCATTGCACTCTGTGGAACCAGGGACATCTTGCTCCATAAAACTTCCTCGCGGAAACGCCTTTCCGGCATACTCTCCAGGTTCTGTCCGGAAAGTGTAATCTCGTTCGCTGTCACTTCGGCCGAATCCGGCAGCAACCGCATCAATGCCCGAATGAGTGTTGACTTTCCACAACCAGACTCTCCAGCGATCCCAAATACTTCATCCTGGAACACATCAAATGATACATCATTGACCGCATGAACAGGTCCTTGCTGTGTTTGATAGCGAACGTTGAGGTTTTTAACCCTTAGTACTCGATTATTGCTCATCTTTTCCTCAGCCTTGGATTGGCGACTTCCTCATAGGCGCGACTAATGAGAACCAGTGAGATCACCAATAAAATAATACAAATGGATGGTGCTGCAAACCACCACCAGGCAACACGTGTTTTTCCGGACAGAAAAAGTTCGTACAGCATCCCTCCCCAACTGATCGTGTCTCCGTCGCCAAAACCCAGGAAACTGGTACTGGCTTCGGTAATGATAGACCAGGCGATGTTAAATGCTGCGTATAGAAGCAGCAGTGGCATTACATTTGGCAGGATGTGGCGGTAAATAATCCGAAAATCACTGCACCCGCGTGCTTTTGCAGCGGCGATAAACTGACGTTGTTTGATGGAAATCGTCTGTGCGCGTATCACCCTGGCAGAGGTGCGCCATATGATCAGTACAATGGCAAGAATGATGAATTCCAGATGTCTGCCAAAAAGAGAAATCAGAACGATAATAAAGGGAAGAAACGGCATTCCATAAAGAATATCGGTAAAGCGCATTAATAATTCATCAATTTTACCGCCGTAATATCCCGCGATTAAACCGATATTGGCTCCTATCAGGATAGAGATAGCGCCTGATACCGATCCAATCAACAACGTTGTCCGGGTCGCTAAAATAAGCTGGGAAAACAGGTCGTACCCCAGGTGGGTGGTGCCCAGCGGAAATTCCCATGAAGGGGATCGCAGCGAGGCGAACTCTTCGTTGACGTCATACATCATTTCCCAAGGATCGTGTGGTGCAAGCCAAGGGGCAAAAATGGCCACAATTAAAAAAAACAGTAGAAATGAAAGACCAATAACGCCCATTCTATTTGAAGTAATGATGCCGTATTGCTCCACCACAATTTTTTTCAGAGGTTTAAACAAACTGTCTTTGATTTTAGTTGTCATGATACTCATCTTCAAGATATTTTCTGATTTTAGCCGAATCAACGTTTATACCCAATCCGGGGGCATCCTGAAGTCTGGCCGTTCCCCTTTCTATCCAGGATGAAAAATTGGTTACGTCATCGGATATCCGCAAGGTGGACATATAGGCATGCCCGCAATTCACCAAATTTTTAAAAACACAACCCAGGTGCAGAGAAGCGCATTGGGTAATACCCAATTCGATCATGCTGTTCATCAAGACCTTTTTACCCTTGTCAGCAACCATTTTCCCGATTTTAAGACTGGGTTGAAGCCCGCCGTTTTTCGAGATCTTGACACTGAAAATATCAGCCGCATCGTTTTCGAGAACACTCTTGGCGGAATCCGGTGTCTGCAGGCTTTCATCGACAGAAACCGGGAGTTGGTAATTTTCTCTGAGCTTACGCAGACCTTCCAGGTCGTCCGCAGCTAACGGCTGCTCAATCAGGATTAGCGGAAGGTCATTTGAGGCGGCAAATAACTGGTTGGCTTCATCCTGAGTCCATCCCTGATTTGCGTCCAGCATGATGCGTACCCCGTCGGGCACTCCTGCAAGGACATCCCGGACCCTTGTTATTTCGTCAGCAATCGGCCGATCGCCCATCTTCAGCATGTAAGTGTTGAAACCTTTGGCCGCATATTCTTCGATCACGGCCAGATCCTCCTCTGCCGTTCCACTGGAAGTGGGCCAAAGCAGGTCAATCTCATCACGGACTTTTTGCCCCAGCAACTCCCAGACCGGGATTCCCTTTTGACGGGCCAGGGCATCATGGATCGCCACATCACAAGCGGCGGAAAGGCTTCCTTCACGGTCCTGATTTTTGCCTGATAAGATCCAGCCTTCCAGCTCAACCCCCTTCAGTGAATCAAGTGACCCGGCGCGAATAGATTCCATTACCGATTCAGGGGTATCACCGGTAAATTTCATTCCACCGGGGTCTGCCTCTCCCCACCCGATAGCACCCTTGGACGTTTCAATTTTCAGAAGGATAACGTCACTATGGGTGATGGTCCCGTACACTTTTGACAGGTGGTACGGTTTGACCAGTGGAATTCGAACACGGTAGACGTCCCATGCTTTAATATAACTGCTCATGAAACAATTCCCCCAGAAAAACTCATCTGCTGATCCCTTCGGCAGATACCTTGATACGGGGATCCAGATAGCTGTATAGGATATCGGTTATAAAGTTCAGCCCAATAACCAGTATCGCCAGCATCAGGAACGTACCCTGTGCCACCGGATAATCGTGAGATGCAGCAGATTCCACCATTAACTGCCCCATGCCGGGCCAGGAAAAAAGGGATTCAACCACAACCTGGCCTCCCACGGCAAAGCCGACCAGGATCGACGCCAAAGTGACAACACCCAGAAGCGCGTTCCGTGCAGCGTGACGGAACATAATGACGCTGGATTTCAATCCTTTTGCCCGCGCCAGTTCGATATAATCACTTCCGAGGACTTCAAGCATGCTATCCCGCATGACCAGTAGAGGTGTAGCGAGGTAATACATGCCAACGGTGAACGTCGGCAGGACAATCCGCTCCCAGAAAGCCGGCATGAGAAGCAGCCCGAATATACTGTCGGGTCTCGCCCCTGCCGGATACATTCCACCGGTTGGAAACAACCCGAGGCGATAGCTCAATGTCATCAGGAGAAGCAACCCGGTTATAAAGGGGGGGGCCGCCTGGAAAATCAAGCCCACGACGGTTCCCCCGATATCCAGGGGACTGTTGCGCTTCCAGGCCATTATAATCCCTAAACCGATCCCCAATGTAAGTGTCATGCAGAGCCCGGAAACCATCAGCAACAAAGTATTCCAGAAACGATACGAAACGATCGCCGTAACTTCTTGAGCGGTAACAAAAGATCGCCCCCACTCCATAGTGACGAGGTTTTTCAGATAGATGAAATATTGCTGCAAGAGAGGTTTGTCCAGGCCGAATGCCGCCTTCATCCTCTGCTGCACAGCTTCATCCATTGCAGGACTGATGACCTGCAGTGTGGCATCTCCCGGAAGCATGCGAAACATTAGAAACAGGATCGAGGCCACCGCAAAAAGCGTGATGAGCATATAGATTAAACGACGGAGTATATAATCAGCCATAACTATCTTAAGCCTTGAGATTGAGATTTTAAACCGGATGCCGAAGACAACTTAATTCATCGGCATCCCGTTTGTTAATAAATGTCACAAATTCTAGGACGGATAAAGCAGTGTGCCGTTGTCATCCCAACTGTAGCCACCTGCGCTCAATACTTCGCGAGCCTTTTTAATGCTGGACTTACGCGCAGGCAGTTTTGAGTTATGCCAGAACTCGTTTGCAGGAGCAATAACAGAACCGCCCTTTTCTGCAAATCCGGCCATCACAACGGCTTTAATGATATCCCGGGGTACGACATGATCGATGGCTTTCCTGAAGACCGGATCTTTTAACGGTCCTCTGAGATGGTTAAACATGAACCCGTACCAGCCGTGACTGGGGAATCCTTTTCCGACCACTCCCTTGACTTTGTTAAGATCCTGAACCAAAGCTGGTTTCAGGATATAACGGGTTCGATCACATTCTCCGGCCTCAATGGCTGCAGCCATGGCATCATGGCTTCCATAGGCGATCCGAATGATACCGGCACATTTCGGAGCATGGAAATGATCCTTGTTGGCAGCTACTTTGATCTCTTTCCCACGATCCCAGTACTCAAACTTGAATGGACCACTTCCGATGGGTTTTTCATTGGCAAAATTCAGGACGTCGGCGACTTTGGCCTTGTCAGGAATATCCTTCCATATATGCTTCGGCAGAATAAAAATCTGGGCGAAAAAGTTGATCATCAGAGGTGCATGAGGTTCTGTGAGCTTGATTCTCAGGCTGTTCTTGCCTGTAATTTTAATAGATTCGAATTTTTCCAGTGAAGAGGTGAAGAAGGGTGCTTTCCATTTCTTTTGATAATCAAAGGTAAATTTAATATCCTCAATGGTCACGGGCATTCCATCGTGAAATTTCATGCCTTCACGGATGGTGATATCAACCGTTTTGGAGTCAGGGGATTTTATGGAGCTGGCTGCCCATGGTTTAAGACTTCCATCCGGACCCACCTGTATCAGCCTGTCATAGATCATCCTCAGTTCTTTGAATTCGTTTGAATCCGTTACCGATACGGGATTGAGGTTTTTCAGCGGTGACGTTTGTCCTGTTCGAATATAGCCGTCCCCTTTTTTCACTGAGACGTTAAGATCTGACCATAGACTCCCGATTCCCTCACCTACCTGGGGAACCAGGCCTGTGAGCCGATCTTCCCGGTAAGCGTTTGTCATGCTTGGATAAACGATGGGACTGCTTGCAGCGTCTTGATAAATCAATTCCTGTATCTTATGAACCATGGTTCGCCGCTTGTCCGGATCCATTTCAACCCGTTGTGCATCACACAAGTCATTGACGCTGGAATTATCGTAGCCCCACTTGTTATAGGTGCCATCCCGATGATGCATCATGGCAGTGAAAGTTTCCGGATCAATCCGGTTTGCCCGACCGGTCCATCTTACAATGAACATGTCGAAGTCCTTTTCTTTAAAGACTTTTCCAATCCCCATGTTATAGTCTTCTGCTGCCAGCGTTACATTCCAACCAATTTTTTTACACGCCTGGGAAATCAATCTTCCCATTTCCGGTCGGACCGGATCAAAGCTCGCGTTGCAAGTTAGGAGAGTCATTGGTTCAACCGTTTTTCCAGCTGCAAAACTGAATTTTGGTAAGAACGAAAACGCTGAAGCGCCTGCTATCATTCCAGTCCGTTGTAGAAATTCCCGTCTTTTCATAATTCTCCTCCTATATTTTGTTTTTGTTATAAGGGGTTATCCGATCATTGAATTAAAACCTATAAGAGTTAAAATATAATGTCAAATATAAAATTCTGATCGTATTATTCAATTTCCTTATACTTTGTCTTGTAATGAATCATTATTTATATTGTGCTTATTCATGGAAGAGATAATATGAGAAGGCTGGCCCCCCTATATTCTTGAATGAGAACATTATTTTTGTTACACCTTGCAAGATCAGTTTCAGGGCAAATTCAAATTTTAATATTTTTTAAATTTTCTTTAGTGCAAAACTATAAAAAAAAGATATGAGGTGCAAGGAAAATAAAATTATTTTCAATTTTAGATAAAATATAATTTATTGCGATGGGATATGCCAAAATTACTTTTTTTGGAGAGAAAGGGAAGAGGATATCCATTCTGTTATGGTGCGGATTTTGTCTATACGTCCGGTGTGGTTTCCGGAATTTTATTGGTCCTGATTTTAGCCAGAAGTGTGGTCTTTTTGGATTTTTAAATACCTGTCAAATCTTTATCAAGATTAGAAATGGTATCATTAATATTTTAGATGTTTTATTGCATTGATCCATAGGATAATTAGTCTTGGGTGTGTACCATCTCCCCGAATTAAATGCTATAGATCTCCATATTGTAAGGGATAGAGATTTAATTAAGTGAACGAAATTTAATTCTATTAATTACCGGGGATATCAGTACAAGTTTAACTTTGTATAATTTATTTAATTTTTTAATTGCTAAGCGATATTAGTTGTATTCTTGGGATTGGCAAGTTCAATAATAATTATGTATACACTAATCAACCAGAGACATTGACCAAATTATTTTTCTTTAATTGACTATAAACATCTGCAATTTCAGCGTTTAGTTGTTTAATGTATTCCCCACAAATATGGTAATACAAATCTTGGATTTCATCTGACAGTATAAAAGTAAATTTTCCTTTTTTTAATTCAACAATCAAATCATTAAAGACGTTTTTAACCTCAATTGGATTATCATCAGTTAAGCAAATATCGTAGTTGGTTGTACCGATTGTTAATACCAGAGTTGTCTTTTCCTCTTCCCTTTCAATTGTAGCATTATGATTCTTCATAAATTTTTCCTCTTTCTCCGAATGCATCTTTTCCACCCTCAAGGATTCGCATACTGGTTTCTTTCCATTCTAAATTATCTATTCCATGAGTTTTACAAATCAAATTGTTTGAAAATGGATTTCCCAAATATGAATGGTAGCAGTTCATGGCATGAGCTCGATATATTGAGTTATATGGTAAGGTTCTGACAGCAATATTTGCATCGTGCGTCGCAATAATGATTCGCTTACCACTATATGCGTGCTCCTTTAATAAAGGGACAATAAAATCGTTAATATAATCATTCCCAAGACTCTTCTCCGGTTCATCAATTAAGTAAATTTCCTTATTTTCATTTAACTCTTGATGCAAAAGAATCATTGCTGATTCACCATTTGATGGTTTGTATGGCCTATAATTTATTTCAAAAAATCGCTTGAATAAAAATAGATCTGCTATGGAAGAAATGGAGGAGCCATTTTCTATATTATTCAAATTGCTAATTTCATTAAATAATTTTCGAGAATACACTTCTTTAAGAATTGTCTTGAACTTCTTTGCGATCAACTTCTGAGGTTTTTTAGTAACATTTTTTATTGGTTTCAACTCACCATCACTAATTTCCCCATTTTGAATAACCAATGATGTTTTGCAAAACAAGTTACCTTTATCGCCCAAGTCGCCAACAAATTCACTTCTTGGTTCTAATTCATAGTTTATTGAACCAACAATTTTTCTTAAAAAGATTTCAATCTCTATTCTATTCATTGCGTACTCAAGAAATCCGGTTTTTATTGGTTTTTCTGGTTGACCTGTTTTCTTCGAAATTTCTGATACAAATGTTTCAATTAAATGGTTGAACAATCTTATGGTGCTACTTTTTACAAATTCATTTTCAAAACCTATTTTGACCTTTTCATTAACTTTCTCTAAAGTTTCAATTAATGTTGCGAAAAGTTCGACTTCAATAATCTCTTTAAAAAGACCATTCGATTCTAAAAGGCTTTTAAATGAATTTAGCTGTTTTTTAAAATTTTTAATTTCTTTAAATCTTTTACTAAAACTTCTCCCATCTATTAGTGAACAATCTTTAATTTTTATATGTTTTGAAATTTTATTTGTTTCGGTTCTTGAAAAATATTCATAATATTTTTTTAGACTGGTAACGCTACCTTCAGTAGCATTCCTGACAAGAGAAATTTCGTCACTACAAAAATCTAAGTCGATCTCTCCACTATCTAACTCAAATTTTTTACCTTTTATGTCATATTTCGATTCGAGACTGACTTCATTCGATTCATACACACTTGTTTTATAACCACTATTATTATAGTGCGTTGATAAGGCCTTCAATATTTCTGTTTTACCAGTTCCTTTTGAACCAAACAAAACATTGATGTCGTCAAAGATTTTTACAGTAATTGGATCTTTATCTTCTTTGAAGGGCCTTACTGTTATCTCCTCATGATGTTTTTTATCTAAAATTGTACGGATTGTGGAATCATCTCGATCAAGTAAAAGGCAAAATTGTTCATAGCTTTCCACTGGAAGTCTTAAGTCGGGTAAGCTTTTAGATACATTCACGTAGTCTTTCCAATCCTGAATATCTGAACCGTAAATGGATTTATGGCCATGACTTACAAAGATCCCCGCTGAAATAGAATTCGTTGCTTCTTTTAATATCCGTTTCTTATTCGTTGAATTATCAATAAGTATTTGGATTCCCTCTTCTGAAATACATGGTCTTTTATTTAGATAGTGGGGGATATAAATTGGGTCAAGTGAATTAAAAAATTCTGTTGTTTCCTTTATGCCAATTGAAAAATCATCTGCAGATTTACCATTTGTGATTTTTATTATAGTCTCTGAAAAAGTATTTGCATTTTTCGGGTTCACTATTACAATCAAATGGCCTCTTTTTCCATTTTTATAAATATCTAACTCAACACCCGGCCATGTTTGAAAAAATCTCTTGCTTTGATCAACAATCGAATCATACTGCGCTTTGTCAAAGTAATTATGATTCGTTATCGCACAAATCCTTACATCAGTGTTTAATATTGTATCACAAAAAGTTTTAGGGTCTATTTCACGAGATCCTGAATCCCCAGATTTGATCTTTTTTGTATGAATATGAATATCAATCTTCATTGAAATCCAACCTTTGAAGCTAATCTTGCATGATGAGTAATTGAGCGATTCAGTTTGACTTTAATATGCGAAAGTATGCATATCGAAAGTTCACTGTCAACCAGATATCATGTATGTTTTAGAGATATCGGTGTGAAAATTTGTAATATCAAATTGATAATTTAACTTTAGTCTTGGATATTATCCCTACCGTCTCCCAAAAAGCAACAATAAAATTTCTGTTTTGTTGATTAGCCATTGGTGAGTCAAGAATACTTGCATGAATATGGCCTCATTTTCTAACGAAAAATTGTTTTAATTTGTATCGATATATTGAAAATTTTTCACTGTAGACTATGTCTATGACTCCTCTCCCGCAATTCAGCATTTAAAACCTGAGACTATTATTATAATCCTGACCATTCCAGGTCACAAAATATCAAAACCGGCAGTCAACAATAATTATCCCTGTCCGTAGTATTCAAGGGCCTGGATTCTCAAAGATATCAAATCAATCGTTAACTGTTCTTTGATATAAACCGGGTTGAATCCCAATTCACCACAAAGATGACAGGTGTTGTAAAATCAAATTCATTTCAAATTTTGTATTGTCTCTCTGGTCTAAAGTATGTAAATCTTCTTTTATCCGGAATCATTACATATATGATAAAAGAAGGGTGATATGACTTATCTGATTTTGGCAAACATCATATTGGCAGTACATCTTCTATTTATTATTTTTGTTGTGTTTGGCAGCCTGTTTGTATTTTACAAAAAATGGTTCTCATGGTTACACATACCAGCAGTTATCTGGGGAATATTGATTGAATTCTCAGGATGGATCTGCCCGCTGACTCCCTTAGAGAACCATTTCAGGATAATAGCAGGACAAAGCGGTTATACACATAGCTTTGTGCAAAAGTATTTGTTAAAAATAATCTATCCGGATAGGTTGACTCGGCAAGATCAGATAATGATTGGATGTGTCATATTGATTTTAAATCTGTTTGTCTACCTACTAATATTTAAACGGCTTAGAAAAAATTAAACACTATGCACATGAGCAGAAAATTTTAAAATAACATTATATCCGAAAAAAGATGTGGGGATAGGGTGAAACTATTTATTCAATTTGATAAACCGCTTGATTATTTTCTTACTGAGGCTAAAAATGGTCGGCAGTTTGAATATACCCTGAATCGAAAAGCTTCTGTAAAAGATATTATTGAATCCTTTGGGATTCCACATACAGAGGTCGGGCATATCTCATTTAATGGTATGGAGATCGATTTCTCATTTATTCCATCCTCATCAGGTTTGCTAAATGTTCAATGTATAGAACCGCCATTCAATGTCATGTCCCCTACATTCCTCAGGCCTTTTTCACTAAAACGAACCAGATTTCTTGCTGATGTCAATGTGATAAAATTGGGTCGTCTTTTAATCATAATGGGATTTGACGTCAGTTATTCTTCTTCACTTTCTGACCATGAAATTGCTGACATTTCTGAAACAGAGACCAGAATAATCCTGACCCGGGATACTGAACTTTTAAAACGTAAGAAAATCATTTTTGCAAAGCGGATAAAAGCAAATTACCCATATGAACAGCTTGTTGAAACGATTCATTTTTTCGGTTTGGAAAAACAGATATCTTTTTTTTCGCGATGTACAAAGTGCAACAATAAGCTTGTCGGGGTATCAAAAGAGAAGGTAATTCATCTATTGGAACCTAAAACAAAAAAGTTTTTTGATATCTTTTTCCAATGTCCCCAGTGCAATAATGTATTCTGGAAAGGATCTCATTTTGATAATATTAAAAAAAAGATTTCTTCTATAGGTATATCAATCAAACATTGAGGAATAAATGAACACCTACATTCCCAAATACATCAAGGAGAAGAGCCGTGGATTGTTATCGAAGAAGATCAAACAATCCACGGCTCTTTTAACCTCGTGTACTTTATGTCCAAGACAGTGCAAGGTGAATCGGACAAAAGAAGAAAAAGGTTATTGTTCAACAGGAAAAAAGGCATTTGTATCAAGTTTTTCAGCACACTTTGGCGAAGAACACCAACTGGTTGGTGATAAAGGGTCAGGGACTATTTTTTTTTCCAATTGCAATCTGAAATGCATTTTTTGTCAAAACTATGATATCAGTGTTAACGGTACAGGTCAGGAGGTTGAAGATGAGAGCATCGCATCTATTATGCTATATTTGCAAAAAATCGGGTGCCACAATATCAACCTTGTTACTCCAAGTCATGTGGTTCCACAGATTTTAAAGGCATTGGATATAGCAGTAGATTATGGATTGAACATCCCTCTGGTTTACAATTGTTCTGGATATGAAAGCATTGACACCCTGCGTATCTTAAAAAATATCATTGATATTTACATACCTGATTTTAAATTTTGGGAGCCTAATATTTCCAAAATATACTGCCATGCTTGGGATTATCCTCAGATAGCAAGGAAAGCGGTTAAGGAAATGTATGATCAGGTTGGGGATTTAAAAGTGAATAGGGCTGGTCTTGCCTGTTCAGGACTTATAGTCAGGCATCTTGTTATGCCTGGAAACTTGGATGGAACGCATCATATTTTAAAATTTCTAAAAGAAAAGATATCTTCCCATACTCATGTTAATATCATGTCCCAATACCATCCCATGGGAGAGGCCAGTAAAATTAAAGAGCTTTCAAGTCCGTTAACGCCTGAAGAATTTAGAAAAGCACAACACATGGCCAATAAGTTCAATTTGGAAATTATCCATTGAATTCAAAAACACTGACTTTTTCCAAACTCAAGCATTATTATCCCTGTCAGGGGATTTCGGAACCGAACTTCTTGAGGATATAGAAATTAACCTTGAGTGATTAAATGCCAAATTTAGATTAACCGGTAATGCCTTTTGTTATTATATACTGATAAAAGTTTTGACTCAACAGGAACTATGGGATATTCTTAAAGATACTAAAAGAATACGTCAACAGAATTGTGGCGGAAGACTTTTATGCAAAAAGGAGAATAATGTCATGAAAAGAACAGAACATTTGCTTTCAAGGATAACAATAAATCCCAAAATAATGCTTGGGAAACCGACAATAAGGGGTATGCGAATCACTGTAGAACAAATACTCAGGGCACTTTCGGCCGGTATCTCTGAAAATGAACTAATTGAAGAGTATCCAGAGCTTGAGAAAAAAGATTTTCAAGCTGTGTTCGCGTATGCAACCGGGTTGGTCGAAGAAGAGCAAGTTTTTCCTGTACAAGTTTCCGCATGAATTCAATAGAATTAAAATTCCTTATTGATGTAGGTGTTGGCAAAGGAATAGAAAATTATCTCCATGCAGAGGGCTATGACATCAAAGCTGTTCGGGATATTGATCCCTGTATGGAAGATGAGAATATTATTCGAACCGCCTTTTTAGAGAATCGTATGGTTATAACAATGGATAAAGATTACGGAGAGTTGGTTTACCATTCTTTAATGAAACATAGTGGGGTTTTGCTACTTAGGCTGGAAGATGCTACCGGTTCTAAAAAATTGAAAGTGTTAAAATTCATCATAGAAAATTATTCTGATCGTATCAAAAATTGTTTTTGTGTTTTCCAGAATGATAAATTCAGAATTAGGAAAATAAATCGCTAAAAAATATCAATGTTTATGAAATGACAAACATAATTCACAAGATTTCCAACCTCAAGTATCATTATCCGAAGGTGGAGTATTCAGAGGCCAAAATTGTCATGAATATAAAAAAAATACGTTACAGGAGTTTAGATTGAAAAGTTTTCTGCTCATGCAAATATTGATAAAATGCAATTAATCTTCACTTGAAAGGAAAAATACTATGGATGAAAATCAGGTTGTTTGGAATGAAAAGGTAGCTAAAAAAATAATAAAAAATTTGGAACAGCGACGTATGGAGGGTAGTTATGCTGCGACTGCTTCCCAGGCTAAAGATGAAATCATCGCCATGATTACACCAGGAGCATCGGTATTTCGATGCGGAACCATGACCGCGACATATGCGGGACTCTGGGAGTCTATTGCCGAATTGCCAGAGGTCCAGCTTATTGATCCATATGAACCGGGAATAGCGCCTGAAGAAGGCCTATCACGTCGACAACAAGGGATGACCGCTGATTTTATGATTGCAAGCTCTAATTCGATCACCTTAGATGGGAAATTGGTCAATCTTGACGGCATGGGCAATCGAGTGGCTGCAATGGCTTTCGGACCCAAAAAGGTTATTTTAATGGTCGGTATGAATAAAGTAGCCCCTGATCTGGAATCCGCCATGGATAGAGTCAAACATTATGCTGCACCGGTTAATAATATTCGTTATGGTTTGAAAAATCCATGTGTTGAAACCGGTTTGTGTAGTGACTGCAAGACCCCCACCCGCATTTGTAACATGTGGAGTATCATCGAAGGCCATATGATCGAAAAGCGGATCCATGTGAAGCTGATCGGTGAATTTGTGGGATATTAGCAGGTTAGAGACTTTTTCGACTATTGTGTGTTTGCTTTTTTTAAGGATAGTGTGCGACGTATGGGTAAGTCTTATAGACGGACCCCTTTGGAAATAGATTGGGAAAATGAAACGGACCCGGAGTCAAGACCAATTTTGACGCCTTTTAAAATTAAAATGAGGAAATTTTTAACCGTTTCATCAAAACTTTCTTACAAATAGGATTTTGTGGCTTTTCCTTATATTCAGGTTTATTAAGAGTACTAAGACAATACATTGTCAAAATTTTATTTTGGGACTGCTGACACCTTGATTTCATGTGGGTGGATATATTATGGTAGCAGGATATTTTTATAGAAAGGATAGAAATGGGATTATCATTACAAGACCAGCTTCTGAAATCAGGAATAGCAGATAAAAAACAAGCGAACAAAGCCAGGCAGGAAAAAAGAATTATCCAGGTAATTTTAGCAAAAGTTAATTTTGGAATTATGCAGGTTGTAACAAAAGTTTTGGCCTAAAGAATTTAAAATTTGCGTTCTTAATTGTCAAACTTGAAAATATTTAATTAAACGATCTTCAAGTGGGTAAAATTTTGCAAAATTGTATTAAATTAAAAATCCTGACCATGATGTTTGTTTTTGCTTTAATAACGGGAATGACCAATTTTGCAGGTGCTGATGTTTCAGATATAAAAATTGGTGTATTGGCGAATAGAGGTACTGAACACTGCATGGAAGAATGGAAGCCAACGGCTGATTATCTGACCCAGATGATTCAGGGAAAAACCTTTGTCATCGTACCCCTTGATTTTGAACAGATATATGATGCTGTTAAAAAAGCTGACATTGATTTCATACTGGCCAACCCAGTACTTTATGTGGAGCTGGAAGCCCTGTACAAGGTCAGCCGGATTGCCACCTTAAAAAACAAGGTGTTTAATAAAGCCTATACAGAGTACGGCAGTGTTGTCTTCACTAAAAAAAACCGGGACGACATCCAAGACTATAAAGACCTTAAAGGAAAAAACTATATGGCTGTCCACAAGACTTCCCTGGGTGGATGGCTTATGGCATGGCGGGAATTCAAACAGGCCGGGGTTGATCCGTTTAAGGACTTTGCCTCCATTAATTTTGGGCAAACCCACGATGCAGTTGTTTATGCAGTGCGCGATGGAAAGGTAGATGCTGGAAATGTGCGCACGGACACCCTTGAGCGCATGCAGGCCGAAGACAAGATACAGGTTGCTGATTTTAAGGCTATTCACGAACATGGGGGTGAAAAAGTACACCTGCCTTTTGTGCACTCCACAAGGTCGTATCCGGAACGCCCCCTGGCAAAACTTTTGCACACTCCCATTGGATTGGCGGAAATGGTTGTCAAGGCATTGCTGGCCATGCCCCCAGATTCTGCTGCTGCACAAGCTGCAAAGATTGCTGGATGGACAATTCCATTGAACTATCAGGACGTTCATGCCTGCCTGAAAGAATTGAAAGTGGGGCCTTATAAGGATATTGGGAAGATAACGGCACAGGCTATATTTAAAAAATACTGGATCTTGATATTAATTTATATAGTCATCCTTGTGGTGCTGGCCGGGTTTCTTTTTACAATTGCAAGACTTAACCAAAAGGTTAGAAAGGCAAATAAAGAGTTAACAATAGAGGTTGATCAAAGGATACAGGCAGAGGCTGCATTAAGGCAAAGCGAGTATCAATTTTCCACCCATCTTCAGAATACATCTGTAGGCGCAATTTCCTTGGACCTGGACTTCAAGACTATTGGATGGAACCCTGGGGCTGAATCTATTTTTGGTTATACTAAAGAGCAGGCCCTGGGCAGACATGTTGCGGAACTTATTCTTCCTAAAGATATGAAAAAATTAGTTGATGATATTTTCCAGGATATATTGTGCCTTAAGGGTGGTGCACACAGCATAAATGAGAACATAACCAAAGACGGCAGGCGTATAATATGTGACTGGTACAACACTGCTATAAAAGATATTGATGGCAAGGTTACAGGTTTGGCATCTTTAGTAAATGATATCACAGAGCTCAAAAAGACTGAAGAATCGCTGCGAGAAAGCGAAGAAAAATACCGTTCCATACTGGAATCTATGGATGATGTAGCATACATTTGTTCATCAGAATATGTTTTATCATACTTGAATCCTGCCATGGTCAAATGGATAGGTCATGATGCCACTGGAAAATTGTGTTACAAGGCAATCCATGGCCGTGATGAAAAATGTTCCGTGTGTTTCCATCACAAAGTCATGCAGGGCAAAGTGATAAAAACTGAAGTTATTAGCACTAAAGACAATAAACCTTACCATTGCTCTTTTTCTCCTGTATCCAACAAAGGCGGTTCTGTTTCAATGCTAGCTATTTATCGTGATATTGGTGATTTAAAAAAAATGGAATCCCAACTTCAGCAAGCACAAAAAATGGAATCCATGGGTACACTTGCTGGCGGTATTGCCCATGATTTTAATAATATCCTTTTCCCTGTCATAGGTTATACTGAGATGATTTTAATGGATACCCCTGAAGACAGTCCATTTAAAGAGAGCCTGAATCAAATTCATACCAGCGCCTTGAGAGCCAGGGACCTGGTAAAACAGATCCTCACATTTTCTCGTCAAGATAGCAGTGAATTGATGCTGATGAAAATGCAGCCTGTTGTCAAGGAAGCATTAAAGCTTATCAGGTCTACAATTCCCACCTCTATTGAAATCAAACAGGATATCAATCCTGATTGTGGTGTGATTAAAGCAGATCCCACACAAATTCATCAGATTGTAATGAATCTTGCAACCAATGCTTATCATGCCATGGAGGAAAACGGCGGGGAACTGAAAGTAAGCCTCAAACAAATGGCATTTGGAACACTTGATCTAATTAATCCAAATATGAAACCTGGAGTTTATGCCTGTCTGACAGTGGCTGATACAGGGAAAGGCATGGATAAAAAATTAACAGATAAAATCTTTGATCCGTTTTTTACCACCAAAGCCATAGGCAAGGGCACTGGAATGGGGCTTTCCGTGGTGCATGGTATTGTTACTGCCATGGGAGGTGCTATCCAGGTATATAGTGAACCTGGAAAAGGGACTGAGTTTCATGTATATATGCCCGTGGAAAAAAGTCTTTCTGAAGAACAGAATATTCAAACAAAAACACCACTTTTGGGCGGCACTGAACAGATCCTTCTTGTAGACGATGAAGAAGCGATCCTTGGTATGGAAAAAAAGATGCTGGAACGACTGGGCTATCAGGTTACATCACGTACCAGCAGCCTTGAAGCCCTTGAAGCTTTCCGTACAAATCCTGACAAGTTTGATCTGATTATCACGGATATGGCAATGCCAAATATGGCTGGAGATAAACTATCGGCTGAACTGATTAAAATACGCTCTGATATTCCTATATTGCTCTGCACAGGATTCAGCGAAACCATGTATGAAGAAAAAGCAACATCTCTGGGCATTAAGGGTTTTATATTGAAACCGATTGTGATGAAAGATCTTGCCCAAAAGATACGTGAGCTCCTTGAATAATGGCTATTGTTATGTCTTTTCAGGGTCAAAAGAATCCCCCGGAATATTAATAATTAGGTTGCCCCTTTAAATCCAGCATTTGAGGATTTCGTTTTATCCAGCTTAAAGATCAGAATAATATTCTGCCAACACTTGCGCTAAATGAAGTTAGAGTAAGAGAAATCCAGTCCTTTGCTCAAGATCTGGAAAAAACAGACTTGGAACGCATTAAGTCTTTAAACTGGAGATTGCGGGCATGAGATAACTGGTATTTTAAAAACAATTTTCCATTTTTGACATTATTTTTGCTTTTTGATAACCTTCTTCCGATTCTCTAACATTAATTGAAAGATATTAAGACCATATTATGCCCTTTATAAATGAATTAAAACATACCCTTCCCAATGTAAAAGCCTACAGACTCATGCTGCAATTGATGAAAGAAGAATCAAAAGCAAGCGATATTGTTTCAAAAAAGGGATGTCCAGACAAAAAAAGCTGGCTCTTGCCAAAACATGGTGGAATGATTACAAATTTCATCTCAAATTTGCAGTTCAAACCCCTGAAGACTTGAATGAAATGCTTGATTACTCCCTTGACCGGGAGACCATGGATACGTTGAAACAGGCTCAAGAGGTGGGCATCCCCTTCTTTGTTAATCCGTATTACCTGTCACTTTTGGACACACAGGCATCGGTTGTCTCCCTGGGTGCTGATCTTGCCATCCGGCAATATATGATCTATTCAAAGGAACTGGTCAATGAATTCGGCAATATCTTTGCATGGGAAAAAGAAGATATTGTAGAGCCAGGGAAGCCTAATGCTGCCGGCTGGATTATTCCGGACGATTGTATTCACAGACGATACCCCAATGTTGCCATTTTAATTCCCAAAAGCATGGGTCGGGCCTGTGGAGGGCTGTGCTCAATCTGCCAGAGAATGTATAGTTTCCAACACGGCGATTTAAATTTTAATCTTGAAAAATTACAGGCCAAGGTCTCATTGGATCACCGTCTGGAAGCTTCTATTACCTATTTTGAAAATGATTCCCAGTTAAGGGATATCCTTATCACGGGCGGTGATGCACTGATGAGTACGAATAAAACCCTTAGAAAAATCCTTCAAAGTGTTTATCAAATGGCCAAAAGAAAGCGACAGGCCAATAAAAACAGGAAACAAGGGGAAAAATACGCACAGATCTTAAGGGTAAGACTGGGTACCCGGCTTCCGGTTTATCTTCCCATGAGAATCAAGTCAGGTCTTGTCAATATCCTTGCCGAATTTAAAGAAAAAGCCGCAAAAATAGGTATTCAGCAATTTGTTTTTCAGACTCATTTTGAATCTCCCATGGAAATAACCCCTGAAACAAAATTCTGTGTCGATCAGCTCAATAAAGCCGGGTGGATTGTAACCAACCAATTGGTTTTTATCTCTGCCGCCTCAAGAAGGGGCCATACGGCAAAACTTCGGAAAGCACTTAACGATATCGGTATTCTTCCCTATTATTCTTTTACAGTTAAAGGATATATGGAAAACAAACATCTTTTTACACCTAATGCCCGCCTGGTTCAGGAAAGTATGGAAGAAAAAAATATCGGCTTTCTGCCTGAAAGTTTTTCCCATGATTTAAGACAACTGCCCTTAAATGCTGAAAATATTGCTGATCGAATTTCTCAGTTGAGAACAGATGCCGACATCCCATTTATAGCATCGGACAGGAATGTCCTCAATCTTCCAGGGGTCGGAAAGAGCCTTACATTCAGAACCATTGGTATTACCAATGATGGCAGAAGAATCCTTGAATTTGATCATGATGAGACAAGAGAGCATAGTCCGATTATAGAAAAAATGGGAAAAGTTACCATCATGGAATCCAAAAGCATACATGAATATCTCCAACAGCTTGACAGTATGGGCGAAGATGTATCCGAATATTCATCCATCTATGGATATTCTTTAAGCAAAACAGAACCCAGGAATCCTATTTTTGAGTACCCGGCTTATGAATATGATGTAACAAATACTATTACGAATCTGGATCATCATTTAACTTAAAGATTCGCAATTTTTAATCATACACATGACCCTGGCAACTTTAAATTTTTTACATGGGTCTGCCATAGCACCGTGGTTTTTTAAAAAAAACTTGCCTATAACATTTTTATAGTGATAACATTGCCTTAGTCACATAAATTTTTGTATACAATATTAAAATTCTAAATATAAAAGAGTATATGTAATACCTTGAAAATTCTGAGACAAATGGCTGTTAACAACTATTAAGAATCTGTATGAATCAATACTGGAGGTTGTTGTGGGTTTAAGTTATCGGTTGCGTCTTTTGATCGTGCTGTTAAGCATTGTTGTATTGGCCGGGGGCGCACTTTTATTTAAAAATATATTGATCCCTGATTCCTTTGGTATTTATGGATATTACAGGGCGGATGCCATCAGTGAAGCAGCCCTTGTTCCTATCCGGCACTGGACCAATATTTCTTGTTTCAAATGTCATCCCTATGAAGCAAAAATTCATAAAAACGGTCACCATCAGACCATATCATGCGAATTTTGTCATGGAACCTATGCTGATCATGTAGAAAATGAAAAAAAAATTGGAACGCTTCCCGTTAAAAAAGAAAAAGAAATTACCACCCTGTGCCTTAAATGCCATAACACGGAAATTAAGGCCAGGAAAGAAGAAGTGATTAAAACTATTGCCATGCCAAATCATCTTAAGGACCAGAATGTTAAACTTACCCATAATTGCAATCAATGCCATCATGTTCATGCACCTTTAAAATATATTATCCGGGCAAAACAGATAACCCGTATGATGGAGGCAGGGTCATGAATAGACGATCCTTTGTTAAAAAAGTATTAAATGGATCCATTGCAGGTTCTTTATATCTGGTTTGGCCAATGGGAAGTGGAAGTCTGGAAATTTTGGAACAGATTCCTGAGCAAATACCAGGCATCAGGGATAAAGAATATGATATCCTTAACCAGGAGTTTGCCTTTATCGTGGATATTACACGATGTATCGGATGTGGATCATGCTGTGTTGCAGACAAGCGGGAGTATAATGTTCCTGATGGAAACTTTCGGACCTGGGTAGAACGATATGTAAAGGGTTTCAGCGATAAGATTTATGTGGACAGTCCCAATGGCGGCCTTCAAGGATACCAGCATCCCAGAACGGATATTGAGGAAAAAATACGAGACACCTTTTTTGTGCCAAAACTTTGCAATATGTGCAAGGAGGCTCCCTGTGTCCAGGTCTGTCCCGTGGGAGCCACTTTTACATCCCCGGACGGATTTGTTCTTGTGGATGAAAAACGTTGTGTGGGTTGTGCCTATTGCATACAGGCATGTCCCTATTCAGTGCGCTTTATCCATCCCGATAAAAAAACAGTTGAAAAATGCACCTGGTGCTACCAGAGGGTTAGAAAAGGACTGTTACCAGCCTGTGTTGAGGTCTGTCCCACGGGGGCCAGGAAATTCGGTTCCATGAAGGATGAAACATCTGAAGTTTATAAAATTTTGAAAGGTCCCGGGGTTCTGACTGTACTTAAAAAAGAAATGGGTACTTTTCCTGCTCTCTATTATAAAGGTGCCAGAAGGGAGGTTATCTGATGGATGCGGTCCATAGCTCGACTGCCATTGCAATTTCCAATTATGTTTTTCCCAACGATTTTCATGTCCATTGGAGCATGATGATTGTACTTTACCCTTACATCACAGGCCTTGTGGACGGGGCCTTTATCATAGCCGCCCTCTATTATCTCTTTAATGTCAAAAGTCTGCGCCCCGTGGCAAGGTTTTCTCTTTTGTTTGCCCTGGCTTTTCTGGCCATTGCCACCCTGCCGCTTTTACTCCATCTTGGTCGGCCTGAACGGAATTTTAACATGCTTTTAACCCCCAGTCCAAGCTCAGCCATGGCAGGGTTTGGATATATCTATGCCATATCCATGGGAGTACTTGTCTTTATCGTGCTCTTTGTATATAGACGGGATCTCGTGGAATTAAGAACAAAATCAAAAGGTTTGATGAAGTTTTTATACCGGGCCTTGACCTTTGACAGCATAGATCTTTCAAAAGATGCCCTGGAACTTGATCAAAAAATTGTCCGGTTTCTGGTGGGTATCGGCATCCCTGTTGCAGTGGTGCTTCACGGGTATGTGGGTTTTATCTTTGGTGGGGTTAAAGCCAACCCCACATGGTCAACCCCTCTTATGCCCGTGATTTTCCTTTTTTCTGCCTGTGTCTCGGGAATATCCGCCATTATCCTGGCCTATATTGTCATTCGAAAAATAAAGGGACGATCCATTGATCATGGCTGTATCAAAACATGCGTTCAAACCCTGACCCTGTTTTTTATCCTGGCTTTTACCTTTGAAATGCTGGAGGTGTTTTCCCATTCATATTTAAAATCAGGCTATCACCATATGGTCGAGGGTCTTTTAAACGGTCCGCTGGCTAGTTCATTCTGGTTATGGCAGGTAAAAATATGTTCTATAATTCCCTTATTTACCCTGGGAGTGCTGGGCCTTTTTACTATAAAGAAAAATATTTATAATTTTATGGCAGCCATTGTATCGGCAATGCTTTTACTCCAGGTTTTGATCATGAGATGGAATGTTGTCATCGGCGGCCAGTTAATGAGCAAAAGCGCAAGAGGATATACGGAGTTTCATCCTGAATGGTTTGACAAGGAGGGGATTATTGCTGTGATAATTGTCATGGCGATTCCCTTTATCATCCTTTTTGTGTTGAGCAGGATCTTTCCATTCTGGGCTCAGGATAATGAAACAAACGTAAAATAAACCATAACAAAGATTTAATGTAATTGTTCAGCCCGTTAAAAAAAGTTATCCCCAAAGCCCTGTCTGATGGATATTTGCAGGAGGTTAAGCGTTTAGCATCGAAACAAATATCTATCAGACAAGGCGGTTTCAAGCGTAAGAGCTGAATAATTACGATTTAATATGAATTAATGAAAGGAGGTGTTGCAGAATATTGGTGAGGCTATGCAATAAACCTTTGAGTTTTTGCATTCTAACTTAGGATCGAAAATCATATAAATTGAACAGAAAATTGCGTTTAAGTAATTTTATTTTTTATCTTTATATTTTAGGAGGAATTTAATATGGCTGTTTTAAGGTCATTACTAATTTTTATGATTCTATCTATTTTTACAGCAGGGGCAGCCTTTGGTCTGACTCAGGAATCCTTTGATGTAAGAAATCCAAACAACCAGGAAATGAACAAGAAATGCATCACCTGCCACTTAAAGGAAAACAAATCCCTGGTCCTTCAATGGGAAAATTCAGCCCATGCAGCAGCTAAAGAAGGTCAGGTAGGGTGTTACAACTGCCATGCGGCAGACAAAGGTGATGAAATGGGTTACAACCATGAAGGCGCCTTTATCAAGGCCATCCTTTCGCCCAATGACTGTGCAAAATGTCATGAACCCGAAGCAAAGGAGATGGCAATATCACACCATGCCACTGCCGGTGAAATTATGGCATCCCTTGATAATATGCTGGCAGAAGTAGTTGGCGGCATGCCTTCAAATAAAGCGAATATGTCCAGTGGCTGCTGGCAGTGCCATGGCTCCGTGGTCTCTTTAAAACGTGACAAAGAGGGCAAACCCATGCGCTCTAAAACAGATGCACCCCAAATGGATTATAATACCTGGCCAAACTCCGGGATTGGAAGAATTAATCCTGACGGGACCAAGGGTGTTTGTAATGCCTGTCATTCCAAGCATTCTTTTTCTGCATCAAGAGCCAGACAGCCTGAGAACTGCGGCAAATGTCATTTAGGGCCTGATCATCCGCAAAAAGAAATCTATGAAGAATCCAAACACGGCATTGCTTATTTCACTGCTGACAAAGGAAACTCTCCCGACGGCATGAATATAATGAAAGACGGGTCCTGGGTTTTGGGAGACGATTATTATACTGCACCGACATGCTCCACCTGCCACATGGGGTCATTTATTAAGCTCAATGGTGCTGTTGCAAAAAACAGTCATAATGTTGGAGACAGGCTTTCATGGAATTTAAGAGCCCCTGTGTCATCAAAACTTAACAGGGTGACATTTACAGATGACACTGTTGCAGACATTACAGGCGACATAGCACCTCGCCCCGGCCAGACATCAATGGCAAAAAGCTATATCCGGGAAGGTGACAGACTCAAGAAAGTGGTTGTCGAAAAAACCATCAAAAGTGTTGTGTCATGGAAGCAGAGACGGTCTTCCATGCAGGAAGTATGTAAGTCCTGCCATGGTATCAATCAGGTCAGAGATTTTTATCTGCAGCTTGATGATTTAGTGACACTCTATAATGTTAAATTTGCAAAGCCGGGCGCAGAACTTGTTGGAATGTTGAAAAAAGACGGAATCTGGGAAAATACAGGATTCCAGCATAAAATAGGATATACCTGGTTTGAAATCTGGCACCATGAAGGTAGAAGGGCCAGGATGGCAGCGGCCATGTTTGCGCCGGATTATACCCACTGGCATGGCATGTATGAAATTGCCAGGAATTTTTACCATGAATTTTTACCGGAAGTCCAGGAACTTGCCGATCATGCCGGTAAAGGTGAAAAATACCGTGACTATATCACAAAACTTCTGGCCAAACCGGAACATTTATGGATAAAAACCGGTGGTAGTGCTGAAACCATGAAGTTAATCGAAGAAGAAAATAAATTAAGATATAACCAGTAATCAAGGCCTATTTCCGGCAGGGCAGCGTACCACGCTTTTCTGCCGGAAGTTTTTGTCCTATTAAAAAATAAGAAAAATGCAGAAAAAAATTGTTTTTATTATATCCATGATATTGATATTCCTGTTTACAGGGATAGCTTTGGCCAATGACCTGCAACATTTGTTTCAACAGGTTGAACAATTAAAAATCCAACGGCAGGGATATGTTTTAGGAGCAATTTTAAATCCAGAACAAATAAAGACAGCCGCATCTAATAGGGTGGATGAAAGCTCAAATTGGACCTATAAATTCAGGGATAAAAACTTATTTGTGGTGGCCGATAAAACAAGCAACCGGGTTCTTATAATATATGAACAATTTAAAGATCTGAAACAAAAAAACATTCAAGACCTGATCGGTGACCTGTATATGAGTTTTGACGAGCCAACGGTTCTCGCCCACGATAAAAGGGTATATTGGGCTTATACAAAAAAAGGGAAAATAACATCCAAAGAATTTGATGCCGTAAAACAGGATAAAAAAAACCTGGATATTCTTGCTAAGATAAAATTTATCAGTGACATTAACATTATGGAAAAGACAAAAGGAGACACCACAGGACAGGTTTCTTATATTATCAGTTCAGACCCGATTCTAAACTTTTTCAAGAATCAAAAACTATAACCGATATAATTTATTATCTCAATTCGCCATTTAGTCCAATGGTTTTACAGACCTGTGCCACAAGAAGTACCATATTATCAATACTGTCAAGCTCAACATACTCATCTGCCCTGTGGGAATTTGCCCCCACAATGCCCATGCCGTCAATGGTGGGAGTGCCTGCGGCAGATGTGTAATTGCCATCTGAACAACCGCCTGTTGAAATCGCTTCCATGGGCAGCCCGAATTTTTCCCCTGTGGATCGAATCAATTCCCAAAGCTTGCGGGTTGCATCCCCCGGTTCCATGGGTGGTCTGTCTATGTGGCCATTAATAATTATTTTTGAACCTTTTAAATAGGGATTTTCAGCCAGGGTTTTAAAAAAGATTTCAATACGCTCTTTTTCGTCCAGTTTTAAAATCCGCACATCAATCCAGGCTTCGGCTTGATTGGGAATAATGTTTACTTTATCCCCACCCTTAACAATCGTTACATGGGCTGAGGTTTCTACTTTATTTTGATTCAACTGATTAATTTTTACAATCTGATGGGCAAGTTCAACAACAGCATTAATACCTTTTTCAGGATCAGCTCCGGCATGTGCTTGTTGTCCTTTTGCAATAATTTGAAACCAGCCTCCGCCTTTTCTTTGAAGAACAAACCTGTATCCCGGCCGGCAGGGCTCAAAAACAAAGGTTCGCAAACTTTTTTTTGCAGTGGACATTATCCAGTCTTTGGAGTCATTTGAGCCTGTTTCTTCATCCCCGTTAAATGCCACACATAAGGAAAGTGAATCAAGAATGCCCTCATGTTTAAGGGTTTCAAGAACGTGCAGTACCACAAGCAAACCCCCTTTCATGTCACAGACACCAGGGCCGAATGCCCTGTTAGCTTCCATTGAAAAAGGGCGTTTTTCAACTTCCCCCGTGGGAAATACAGTATCCATATGACCAAGGAACATGATATCAAAAGGTTTTTTAGACGGCCTGTGCTCTGCATAAAGACAGGGGGTCTTATTTTCCCCTAAAAACAAAATCTGGGTATCAAAACCAATCCTGGTAAATCTTTTTTGAAAAAACTCTGCAACTTTTTCGATCCCATCTTTATTGTCACTGCTGCTGTCAATGTTAATAATGGTTTGTAAATCTGAAATAAATTTTTCATGCCTGGTTTCAATATATTGTTTCATAATCAATTCAATTTTTTTAAAAGAAATTTGGGCTGGATATACCATAGAAAAAATACATAATGGTCATTACCACGCCAATATATAAAAATGTCATGCCGGTTCCTGCTCTAACATAATCCTTGACCTTATAACCCCCCGGCCTCATGATCAAAGCATTAACCTGGTGGGTGGGAAGAATAAAGGTGTTTGATGCAGCTATTGCAACAAGTAATGCTGCCATTCTTGGATCAGCATTGCATTGGACGGCCATGTTCATGGCCAGGGGAATCATGAGTACAGTGGCGCCGACATTTGATGTTACCAGGGTAAAAAAAGATGTCAAAAAACCAATGAGTACAAACACGATAAGAGGTGTCAAAGCACCCTGCATGATGTTGGTGATGGATATGGATAAATAAAGTGCTGCCCCTGTCTTTTCAAAGGCAAGCCCTAAAGGGATGAGTCCTGCCAGCAAAAAAACAGTCATCCAGTCAACACCTCTATATGCCTCGTCAATGCTTAAAACCCTGGTAAGGATCATGCTTATAGCTCCAGCCAGCAATGATATGGACAATGGGAATTTTAATCCCAGCGCCAGAACAAGGGCCAGAATAAGGCTGGCAATGGCAAATCCTGCTTTTTCCGGGTGCATGATCTCTCCCGGGATATGCTCGGTAAATGCAAAATCTTTTTTTTGTTTCAATAAATGAAATTTTTCCCATTGACCAAAAAGGAGAAACGCGTCTCCCGTTTGGATTTTAGCTTCAGAAATATCCTCATAAAAAACCTTATTTCCTTTGAAAAGAGCCAAAGGATTGACTTGATGTTTTTTCCTGAAATAGATCTGGTGCAGCGTTTTTCCCACCAGTTCAGACCGGGGCCGTATAATGGCTTCAACAATACCAGAGTTATCAGGAGATATGACTTCATTAAGTCTGTTTAGGTCTTCACAAAGTTCCCATCCCATGTCCTTGGCAAGCTTTTCTATATGTTCACCATTGCTGATGACACCAATAGTATCTCCGGGTTCAATAATATCTGACCGGGCAGGAACAAAAACCTTAAGCCCGCCTCCTTGTTTCCCATGTTTGCAAATGCAGATGACTGTTGAATGATACAAAGGTCGGATTTTTAATTCATCCAAGCGCTTTGTTTCAAAACTGAAAGGAACATTCAATTCATAGGCATTGTGAATTTCTTCTCCATAGGTGCATTCAAGATCATCGTTCAAAAGACAGCTAGGGTCATCCAGTTTTAATTTTACCTCTGGTAAAACAAATTTGCCAAAAAAAACAAAATATAGGATTGCAGTTATAACAAGAGCAATACCGATTGGTGTTACACTGAAAAGGCCGAATGGTTCAAAGGCTTTATCCCCCACAACTAAAGGGTTGTTTAACCACCAGGATGCCATAAGGTCATTTAACAGGATTAAGGGGCTTGAACCCACCAGAGTAATGCACCCACCGATAACAGCACAGAACCCCATGGGAATCAAAATTTTTGAAACGGGTACATTTACTTGCCGACATATCCTGTTTGTTGCAGGCAAAAAAAGTGCTGCAGCACCAATATTCTGCATAAAACTGGAGATAAATGCAACCGTTGCGGAAATCAGAGCCATGATTCGAACTTCACTTTTCCCGGCAAGCTTAATGATCTGCCTGGCAAAGATATTCATGACACCTGTTTTATCAAGACCCTCACCAATGATGATAACTGCAATGATTGAAACAACAGCATTGGAGCTTAAGCCGCTGATGGCCTGGGAAGCCTCAATTACACCTGACAGGGGCAAAAGGACCATCATAAGAAGACCAACCATATCAACTCTTACAACTTCAAATACAAATAGTATTGTAACAAAAACCAAAAACCCGAATACAATCATCATATCCGAGGTCATTTCAAGGGGTGGTATCATTTTTACCTCTTTGTTTGTTTTAACCGCTATGGTTTATTATGTATGCAACATTGCAAAAATAGTCAAGGACCTTGCTGTGACAAAATCAAGGGAAAAAGCAGAAAAAATGGCCATGTTATCACATAACGTTGTTAAACAAACCTTCATCTCTGGCAGCGTTGTGAAAACACAACATATACTTGATATGCCTTAGTTTCCACACCTTGCCGGATAGGCGACTCAACTCCCAAAATTGGTAATTAATTTTTGAGTGGACCCTAAGTTATGAATTAATACTTTTATATTGACGTGCGACACAAAAGCGTGACATATTAGTGTCACTCTTTACTGTCGCACGTCAATATAAGTGTGTACAAATTTGCTTTGCACCAATTTTTCAAGGAGAAGTGCTTATGTCGCGTATCGTGCCTGGCAAAGAATTGGATCTGATCCAGCGAATAATTTCAGAACATACCAAAGGGATTGGGATTTCAGCACTTGAGAAAGCGCTGGTCCATCATTTGCCCAAAGCCCTCAATCGTCGCACCTTGCAGCGCAGGCTGGAACGACTTCTGACAGACAAGCGCATCACCACGGAAGGCGAAAGCATTGCACTGGTTTACAAGTGCATCCCCGGCCTGGTCATCACTGCTGAACCTATGGTCATGGAGTCTTCAAACAAAGGCGAATCGGAAATTTACATCCCAATTTCCTCAGAGGGCCGTACCATTCGCGAGATGGTGCGGCAACCTGTGATGCAGCGTAAACCAGTTGGTTATCATCGTTCATTTTTGGAGGACTACGACCCGGGTGTTACCTTCTATCTTTCCGAGTCTCTGCGCGCCCAGTTCCATGAGATGGGCCGTACACCTGTGGGAGAACGGCCTGCAGGCACATATGCCCGAAAAATCCTGAACCGGTTGCTCATTGATCTGTCATGGGCCTCTTCCCGTCTGGAGGGGAATACTTACAACCGTCTTGATACTCAAAATTTGATCGAATTCGGACAAGCGGCAGAGGGCAAAGATATACATGAAACCCAGATGATTCTGAATCACAAGGCGGCCATTGAAATGCTCATCCAGGAGGCTGACCTGATCGGGTTTAATCCTTTCACCTTTCTTAACCTGCATGCCATCCTGTCGGAAAACCTGCTTCTGGATGAAAACGCAAGCGGACGGTTACGGCGCAGACCAGTAGACATTTTTGGGTCTGTCTTTCACCCTGTGGCAATGCCCCAGGTTCTGAAAGACTGTTTCCATTTGTTGCTGCAGAAATCCGCTGCCATTCCCGACCCGTTTGAACAGGCCTTTTTCATAATGGTGCAATTGCCTTATCTTCAACCCTTTGAGGATGTTAACAAGCGTGTCTCCCGGCTGGGAGCGAACATCCCGCTTATTCAAAACAACCTGTGCCCCCTTTCTTTCATAGATGTGCCTGAACAGGCCTATGTGGATGGCTTTCTGGGTGTGTATGAATTCAATCAGGTTGATTTGCTGCGGGATGTGTTTATCTGGAGTTATGAGCGCTCATGCCAGCGTTACCTTGCAGTCACTCAAACCATGGCTGATCCAGACCCTATGCGTATACGCTATCGGGAGACATTGATCCTGGTCATACAGGCAATTGTCCGTGGCCTTAAGGTGCCATCTACGAAGAATATTTGGCAACTGACACATGAACTGGTACCTGAAAATGACAGGGATGCCTTCAACAAAATAGTAGTGGATGCATTACAAGGCCTGCACGAGGGGAACGTGGCCAGGTATCGGCTGAAATTGTCTGAATTTCTATCTTGGAAACCCGTCCGGAAAGCCCGTGACCTTTGAAGGCCTGGTCAAGATGATAAAAGATTTGTCCAGGTATTGGTTTGAAATCGTGGAACTGCCGCAAGATTTTAATTGAGAATTGGTGAAAGTGTTTAGGAAATCAGAAAATTTTTTGCAATATCCACCGTATTTACCAGAACCTGCGACCTGACAGAAAATTCAGGCCAGTTGTGCTTTTTAGCAACCGATCAGATTAAAAAAACGTTCAAAAAATCGCTATTTACCCATTTTGCCAATAGTGGCATTATGGGTAAATAGCGATTTTTCAAAAGAATTTTCAGGCTTAAAGGAGCGCAAAAGCACGGCAGGACTGGATTCATGGTATGGTCACCGACCCTGGTAAATAAAGATCATCCAGGCCGGTTCAAGATACTTCAATGAATCAACCTCCCATTCATTTTTTATATTGTGCCGTATTCTTCCAGATAAACATTAATTTTTGCAAGCATGGCATCATCAAGCATTATCCTGCCATTGATCTTTTTATTGTGCAGGTATTTTTTTATATCTGTTATCGAGACAACAGCGTGGATGGGTATACCAAGAATCTCTTCAACTTCCTTTAAAGCATTTTTTTCGGTTTTACCTTTTTCCTGACGATTAACACTGATAATAATGCCTTTGACAACCGGGTTGTTACAGGATTTAAGAACTTCAAGGGATTCTCTGATGGCCTTGCCCGAGGTAATCACATCATCAACCAAAATCAGCCGGGAGCTTTTCGTCAGGGGCATGCCCACAACAAGGCTTTTATCTGCATATGTTTTGGCTTCTTTCCTATTAAACACATATCCTTTGTCCACACCCATATCAGAAAGCGCCTGGGCAGCTGAGATACATAAAGGAATACCCTTGTAAGCCGGTCCATAGATTCCATCAAAGTTATCAAAAAAATGCTCTTGCACGGCTTTGGCATAAAAAGTGCCCAGTTTTTTTATTTTCAGACCAGTATCAAACATGCCCGTATTGATAAAATAAGGTGCTATCCTGCCGCTTTTCAACTCAAACTCGCCAAATCTCAGGGCATTACATTCTACTAAAAATTCAATGAATTCTTCTTTGTATGTCATTTATAACAATCCTTTATTATTATTTACCCTAATGTTGCAAGGTTAGGGTTTACACCGCCATGCAAAATACTGGGAAAGATCAACCTCTTTACCGGATTTTAACAGGGCTTTTGTATTAAAATCTTTCATTTCACAAAGTGCTGCAGAGTCAAATACTGGCCCATCCTTGCACACCACCCGGCTGCCGCAGACACAGGCTCCACAGACCCCGAACCCGCATCTCATATAACGTTCCAAAGAAACCTGGCAGGAAATATTGTTAGTCTCACAAATTTTAAAAACATGATACATCATAATTTCAGGTCCACAAGCATAGACCATACCAAATTGTTTGCCCGAGGCAATTTGCTGTTCAAGAACCTGTGTCACAACTCCTTTGTGACCTAAACTCCCATCATCCGTACAAAACAGTCTTTGAATATTAAACCGGTCCGGGTATAAAATATAATCTTTTGTTCTTGCCCCATGAATAAGTATTGTATTCTTATTAAGCTTTTCCACCAAAGGGGCCAAAGGCGCCATGCCGCAACCACCTGCGACAACTGCAACATGTTCGTCAGGTTTAACATCAAACCCATTTCCAAATGGCCCTCTGATACCAACCAGATCACCCTTGTCCAGAGCAATGGCTTGTTTAGAAAAAATACCTTTGGCCTCAATGGTAATGGAAAACCTTTCTTTGGAATAAAAAGAAATAGTATAGGGTTTTTCATCTACACCCGGAATCCAGACCATGATGAATTGACCGGGTTTAAATGGCAGCGAATGTGCAAAAAACAAGGTGGCATGGGTCGGGTTTTCAATAACTTTTTTTTCAACCCTGAGCATGATATGTTTCTGGTCTGTAATGGTGTTCATCATCATCCTTTTCTATGGGCTGCCCCAATAATATCTTCATAGCTTAAGTCATGATCCCTAAGCCAGGTATCCATTTGGTCTGTGACCTTTTGGAACACATTTATACCCCCGTACTTAACAGCACTTCCAATTCCCACAAGGCTTGCCCCTGCCATGATAATTTCAATGGCATCTTTTCCATTGGAAATGCCGCCAAGTCCAATAATGGGAATTTTCACAGCCTTATAAATATCAAAGACACACCGAACGGCAACAGGCTTTATCATTGGGCCGGAAAGCCCTCCTTTTTTAAAGGCCAGTACGGGCATTTTTGACTCAATATCAATCACCATACCCGGTCCCAGTGTATTGATGGCGCAGATGGCATCTGCCCCTGCATCCTCACAGGCCATTGCAATTTCACCAATATCCAGGGCCTGGGGGCTGAGCTTTGCAATAAGCGGAACTTTAATTACATTTTTAACTGCAGATACAACATCATGGGAAGATTGTGCATTTACACCGAATATCATGCCGTGCTTTTCAGAATTGGGACAGGAAATATTAATCTCGATAAAATCAGGTTTTTTAGAAGATACAAATTCCGCCACCATCTGGTATTCTCTGACAGACCCGCCATATACGCTTGCAATTATAGGGAAGTCTCTTTTTTCAAGATCATTCCATTCATTTTCCATATTTAGATATCCGGGCGACGGCAGTCCCACTGCATTGATCATACCGCAACCAAGATCAATGACCGTGGGATTTTTATGCCCATCCCTGGGTTTTGGGCCGATGGACTTCATGGTTACAAGGCCGCACCCATTTTTATGGACTCTTTCCAGGATATCGTGGCTGTTCCCGAGCACCCCTGAAGCAAGAACCATAGGATTTTTTAATGTTTTCCCAAGAAACTGGATTGTCATTATACCTTTCTGCTCTTATTCATTTATGTGTCTGACAATTCTTAACATATTATTACAATTTGAAACAATGAAGAAAAAAATATTTACACATTTAAGAATCTTTTTTAAAAATATTATGGTATAAAAATGGCTATATGTTAACACCTATAATTCATACACCCGCTTTAACAGGAATTGTAAGCTGAATGAAACAAAAATGGAATAATCTTATTTTAATCGTGAGCCTGCTTTTGATAACCGGTTTTCTGACAACAAGCCTGGCAAGTTATTATGTTTCATTGGCTTCATTAAGATCACAGATCACTAAAAAAGAACTTCCTTTGACAAGTGATAACATTTATTCGGAAATCCAGAAGGATCTTCTTAGCCCTATTTTTATCTCTTCACTCATGGCAAATGATATCTTCCTGCGGGACTGGATCATCAATGGAGAAAATGATATAACTCAAATTATCCGCTACCTCAAGGAAATCCAGGACAAATATAATACCTTCACAAGTTTTTTTGTTTCTGAACAGACAAAGACCTATTATCATGCTGACGGGATATTAAAAAAAGTTAAAGCCGAAGAAGAGCGCGACAGATGGTATTTCAGGGTAAAGTCCATGAAATCTGATTATGAAATTAATGTTGATCCTGATATGGCCAACAAAGATTCAATGACCATTTTCATTAATTACAGGGTACGTGATTATCAGAACAATTTCATTGGAACAACTGGTGTGGGTCTTAAAGTAAATGCAGTAAAAGACCTTATCAAAAAATATCAGGAAAGTTATGGCAGGAATATTTATTTTGTTGATAAAAAAGGAATGATAACACTCCATGGATCAAGCCTGTTAACATATGTAAAACAGTTGAGCGAAATTGAAGGGGTCTCTTCTCTTGCAAGTGACATTTTATCAAAACCAGATGGTTATTTTAGATACAAAAGAAATGGGAAAACGATTCATTTAAACACAAGGTATATACCTGAATTTGAATGGTATTTACTGGTTGAACAGTCTGAAGAAAATGGGACAAGACAGATTTTTAAGGCCCTGCAAATAAACCTGGCAGTTTGTGCAGTAATTACACTTGTTGTTCTTTCAATAACAAATATGACAATTTCAGCCTATCAAAAAAGACTGGAAAAAATAGCAGTGACGGATAAATTGACAGGGATATACAACCGCCAGGCATTTGATCTTGTCATTCATCCGATCCTAAAAGACATCCAGAGGAAAAAATTTGCCCTGTCACTCATTTTATTTGATATTGATCATTTTAAAAAAGTTAACGATGAGTTCGGGCATATGGCAGGAGATGAAGCACTTAAACATATTGTGAAACTCTGCCTGGAAACCATCAGAGAATCAGACATTTTATGCCGGTGGGGTGGTGAAGAATTTCTAATCCTTTTAAAAGAGTGCAGCCTTGAAGACGCCTATGAAATTTCAGAAAAAATCCGGGAAACAATACAAAACACCCCACTAATTTATAAGGGAAAAGAAATTTTCTCAACCATAAGTCTTGGTGTCAGCCGGTATCACCTACCTGAAAGAGAAGACAGCTTTATTGTTAGGGCTGATAATCTTCTTTATAAAGCAAAACAAAACGGCAGAAACAGATCTGAAATGGAGCCTTCCTGAATAAAAACAAACTTGAAATTATCTATTTAAAGATGCTAAAGTTTTCACATTTTAACATAAAAAAAACCTAGCTCTTGTTTTGTTAAAAGGTGCCTGATCTGATTTAAAATATATCCCAATTTCTTGTTACGATTGATGAATTGGGATATAAAGTTTCCTCATTACCAGAAGATTTACTTATCGCACCATTAATGGTACGCGTTTAACAAACCTGCCATATCCTTTTTCACCGACACATTCGACATGATCATCTTTCCATTCTGAAACTTTTTTACCCCGGGAAAAAACCTGTACGGGCATGCCCGTAACCTGCATTCCTTCATAGGGAGTATAATCCACATTCATATGGAGTTTTTCCTGGGTTATGGTAAATTTTTGTTTGGGATCAAAAATGACAATATCAGCATCCTTGCCTACCTGTATCTCACCTTTATCTGCAAGACCAAACATCTTTGCCGTTGCTGTTGATAAAACATCAACCATTTTTTCAAGGCTTATTCTTCCTTTAACAACACCTTCCGAGTGCATCAGCATTAAGAGGGTCTCAATCCCCGGGGCACCGTTTGGTATCTTTTTATAATCATCCGTCCCATTCATGTCTTTTTTGCCTTTGATATCAAAGGGGCAATGGTCTGTTGCCACAACCTGGACATGACCCTGGTTGATACCTTCCCATAGAGCTGTATTGCTTTCTTTTGTTCTTAAAGGTGGGGACATGACATATTTTGCACCATTAAATCCGGATTCTTTATATAGTTCTTCATCTAAAAGCAGATATTGCGGACAGGTTTCGGCAAAAACATTAACACCTTTATTCCTTGCTTCTTTAACCCGATCAAGGCCTTCCTTGGAAGAAAGATGAACAATGTAGATTCTGGAACCCGTCATTTCCACCATTTTAGCAGCCCTTGAAACCGCCTCTTCTTCTGCAATATTAGGACGGCTTTTGGCATGATAATAAGGTGCCAGTTTACCTGCTTTTTCAAATTCTTCATTTAAATGGTCAATAATATGGACATTTTCTGCATGGACCTGTACAAGTCCTCCATATTTTTTTGTTTCCTTGAGCAGGCGGATCATGGTTGCATCATCAACCCTGAAATCATAAACCATAAAAATTTTAAAGCTAGGGGTTCCATATTTCTGGATAGCATCTTTTATTTCCTCAATGACTTCCGGTCTCGGGTCCATGATCGCCGGGTGAAGAGAATAATCCACGACAACTTTATCTTTTGCCCAGGATTTTTTTCTTTCAAGGGCCTGTAAAATCGATTCTCCCTTTTGCTGAAGATCAAAATCAACCACACAGGTCACTCCACCACAGGCAGCTGCAATTGTACCTGTTTCATAATCATCCTGAGCAGAGGTTCCCATAAAAGGCATGGCCAGATGGGTATGAGGATCAATGGCGCCTGGTAATACATATTTGCCTTTGGCATCAACAATTGTCTGGGCGGTATTTTCTAAATTAGCGCCTATTGTTTTTATTTTACCATCTTCAACATATACATCCGCTGTATAACTGCCCGTGGAAGTGACAACCAAACCGTTTTGTATTAAGAGTGACATCTCAAATTCTCCTTGTTTATGATGATTTAAAAGGTTGATATTTAATCTGGGTTTCCAAAGATCTGTCCATTACGCAAGCATCCTTTCGTTTCCAAGTCCCGGGCATCTCTTTATAGGAAATAATGTCGGGGACAGGACAGACAAAACTACAAATCATACAGCTTAAGCATTTATCCTCAATTAAGACCGGACGTCTATTTTTATCGTCCCAATCCAATGCAAATCCTCCGGCATCCCTGCAGACAGTATAACATTGGCCGCATCCCACACATTTTGCAAGATCATATTGCGCCCTGCCCTGCCTTTTCAGATCAAATTTGTCCGTTGTTTTAAGGTTGGGCAAAGCCTTGCCCACAAGATCCTTAACCTTTGAAATATTTTTTTCATTCATGAAGTCTGTCAACCCTTCGATCATGTCTTCAACTATGCCATATCCGTAATGGATGATTCCCGTAGTTACCTGTATGGTTGAGGCACCCAGAAGTATATATTCCAAAGCGTCAATCCAGGTTTCAATTCCACCGATACCGGACAGGGGTAGAGACAATTCTTCGCACTTTCCCATATCTGAAATAAATCGAAGCCCAATGGGTTTGATTGCAGGACCCGAAGTCCCGCTTACGGATCCCAACCCAAAAACGTTTGGTTTGGGTATAAATCCATCCAGATCAATCTGGGATATGCCGCTTACTGTATTTATTGCAGAGATAGCATCTGCACCGCCTTGTTTTGCATAAATGGCAGGCTCGGTCATATCAGTGATGTTTGGGGTCATTTTTGCAATAACGGGTATGGAAACACATTGTTTTACAGTACTTGTGAATTTTTCAATGAGGTCAAAGGCCTGTCCCACGTGATGGCCTGCACCTTCCACTGCCATGTGAGGGCATGAAAAATTAAGTTCCAGCATATCAGCGCCATTATCCTCGGATACCTTGGCAAGATATGCCCACTCATCATTGGAAAAACCCATGATACTGGATATAAGAACATGGCCTGGATATTTTTTCTTTAAATATAAAAAGTCCGTTAAATTATCTTTCAAAGTCCTGTCGGAAATCATTTCAACATTCTGAAGCCCGACAAGTCTTTTATTGCCATAACCATACTCATTCATCCTTGGAGATGGATGAATAATGGGTGTTGTGTCTGAATTCAAGGTTTTAAATACCACGCCGCTCCACCCTGCTTCAAAAGATCTGGCAACCATTTCTGCACTGTTTGACACGGGAGATGAAGAAAGAAGGAACGGATTTTTAAATTTTACGCCGCAAAAATCAATGGATAAATCAATATCATTTTTATTCATTTTCACCCCTCCTTTGTTGTGAGCTTAGCTCTTCTTTGAACCAAATAACTGTCTATGGCTTTTGCTGCTGTTTTTCCATCCTGAACAGCATTTACAACAAGAGATGGTCCCCTTACAATGTCTCCTCCTGCAAAAATCGCCTTTTTTGAAGTCTTGCAATTGTCTAACTTTGCTTTAACCAATTTTTTATCATCAATTTCAACACCGGGATATAAATTGTCTGAATCGTCAAAGGCTTTATTTCCAATGGCTTCCACTACCAGATCAACGTCAAGAACCCATTGGGAATCTTTTATCTCGATTGGTGACCTTCTCCCCGTACTTTTGGCCGGAGATAATTGGGTGCGGACCAGTTTAATTCCAGATACTGCACCTTTATCGTTTGTTACGTAAGCTTTTGGCTGGTTAAGTATGAGAAAATGGATTTCATTCTCAAGAGATTCCATTTTTTCATCATTTTCAGCCGGCATCTGGCAGAAAGATCTTCTATAGACCAGATAAACATCTGATGCCCCAAAACTTTTTGCTAAACCGGCACAATCCATGGCCACGGACCCACCACCTATAACAGCCACTCGTTTATCTTTGATAAGATTTATTGCCATATCCCGGCTGCCTGTGTGGGGGCTGGACAAAAATTCCACGGAATCGTAGACGCCTTCAGGCTTTTCTTCAAAGATTCTTGCCGCATCCCAAAGACCGGTTGCTATAAAAACCGATTTAAATCCTTTATTGAGAAGATCTTCAGCTTCCCCAACTTCTTTTATGGCATGGCCGCATTCAAATTTTACCCCAAGCTCTATAATATCTTCAAGCTCTGATTTAAGATATTCTTTGCTGAATCGATATGAAGGAACCCCATACCGCAAAACACCCCCCGGCTCATCCATTTTTTCAAAAATAGTGACCTTATATCCTATTTTTGCAAGTTCAGCACCGCAGCTTAAGCCTGCAGGTCCTGAGCCGATAACAGCCACTTTTTCTAGATTTGATTTCGGTTTTTCAAATACTTTAAAACCAATTTCACGACCATGCCTCACTAAAAACTCCTGTATCCTGCCGATCTCTATGGGCCGGTCAAGATTCAAACTTGCACATTCCTTTTCACATAATCTGGCAGTGGGGCATAAAATACCGCAGGCTCCGCCAAGAATATTATTTTCCTTTATGGTACGAATGGCACCTTTTATGTTTTGCATCTTAAATTTTTTGATGAATCTTCCAGGGTTCGTGCCGGCAGGACATCCTTTGGAACACGGTGCATCATGACAAAGAAGGCATCGATTCACCTCTGTCCAGGCCTGATTAAAATCATATCCTTTTTCCATAAACAACTCCTTGCTAAAATGATAAAACTTAAAACTGGGCAAAACAAAGACCATAGTACTTATAACTGAACATATTTCACCTTTAATTTGATCACTGACAAATAACACCCAGCCTAGGGTAAATGTCAAGAATAAATTTTTGATATTGGGAAATTTAAAATTCGAAAATTAGCTTGACTTTGATTTTTTTTTTTTTAATAGTAATTTTCAAAATACGACTATATATTACTTCTAATTCGACATAAGGAGACAGTCATGTCAAGAATTGTGAAATGTGCCCATATTCAAATGTCAAATGCTCGATCCGATGGAACCGTTGCCCAGATAAAAGCGGCCATGATTGAAAAACATATCCCCATGGTTAAAGAAGCCGGAGAAAAAGGGGTCAATATTTTATGTCTCCAGGAAATTTTTTATGGACCCTATTTTTGCTGTGAGCAGGATATAAAATGGTATGAATCGGCTGAAAAAGTCCCTGGCCCGACTACTAAAAGATTCAGTGAATATGCCAAGAAATACAATATGGTTATTATTTTACCTGTTTACGAGGTTACCATTGCTGGTGTTTATTATAATACGGCGGCCGTGATTGATGCCAATGGAGAATATCTTGGAAAATTCAGAAAAATTCAAATACCACACACCTGGCCCGGATTCTGGGAAAAGTTTTATTTTAAACCGGGTAACCTTGGATTTCCTGTGTTTGAAACCCAATATGCAAAAATCGGACTTTTTATATGTTATGATCGTCACTTTCCGGAATGTGCCCGCATTCTGGCATTGAACGGAGCTGAAATTCTCTTCAACCCTTCCGCAACAACAACTGGTAAATCTCAGCACTTATGGGAGCTTGAACAACCTGCACAAGCCGTTGCAAACGGTGTCTTTATTGGAGCAAATAACCGAGTAGGATTAGAAAAACCATGGGAATTCGGTGAATTTTACGGGACCAGTTATTTTGTCAATCCAAAAGGTGAATTCCTTGTAAAAGGAAGTTGTGATAAAGATGAAATCGTAGTTGCAGATCTGGATCTTGAAATGATTCGTGAAGTCAGAGACGGATGGCAGTTTTTCAGAGACCGAAGACCTGAAATGTATGAAGATATTTGCAAGCATCTTCCATAATTCAAGGCCATTGTTCCATGATCAACCGCTAACCAAAAGTGAATATTAACTTCATTATTTAAGGAAGGAGATTGTATGAGCGAGCAAGAAGAGAACGGCACTAAAAGCGGATGGATTCTATACCCCATCGGCAGCAAACCTAAATGGCCTTTGGCAGCATTGCTTGGACTGCAGCAATATTTAACCATGTTCGGGGCAACGGTATTAATTCCTTTTATTATTGGCGGCGCCATAGGGATGCCACCTGATAAATTGGCATTACTTATTTCAACCATGTTTTTTGCCTCTGGTATCTGTACTTTAATTCAGCAATCTCCTCTTGGAAATCGACTTCCTATCATCCAGGGCGGGACTTTTTCATTTTTAGGGCCAGCATTTGCCATCATCGGTATGGTTGCAGGCAAAAAACTGACCGGCGTTGATGTCTGGCAGATTCAACTGCAGGAATTGGCAGCTGCAGTTATGATAGCCTCTCTTGTGGAAATAATCCTTGGGTATACAGGCGTTCTTGGCAAAATTAAAAATATTATCAGCCCAATTGTCATCGGGCCTACAATCGCCATGATCGGTCTTGCACTTTATTCCATTGGAGCACCCTGGATGGCGGCTAACTGGTATATTTCCATGATTACCATTATTGCCCTTATTGTATATTCACAGGTTTTTTCTATAAAATCCAAAGTGTTTATGATGTTTCCCGTTCTCCTGGCAATTATCACAGGCTGGCTGGCAGCACTTTTCGGCACGGTCACGGGTATGATTTCCCCTGATAGTGCAGCGTACTTAAAAACAGATCTCATTGCATCAGCATCCTGGTTCAGCTTTGCACCCATGATGCCTTTTAAATGGGGTGTTCCTGATTTTGGCAGTGCAACTCTCTGGGCCGGAGCTGTCGCAATGCTGGCAGGTTATCTTGCGTCTATGGTTGAATCCATTGGTGATTATTATGCCTGTGCCAGAATTTCAGAAGCACCTGTACCTACTGAGAGAATGATCTCAAGGGGTCTGGGCGCAGAAGGACTGGGATGTCTTGTCGCTGGTATTCTTCAGACAGGTAATGGAACAACCTCTTATTCTGAAAATATTGGATCCATTGGTCTTACAAGGGTTGCAAGCCGGAGAGTCATTATCGCCGGTGCTATTTTAATGCTGATTGTTCCTATCTGCGGAAAATTTGGAGCCAGCCTTGCAACCATACCCAAGCCCGTTGTAGGAGCCATGTTTGTCGGTCTTTTTGGAATGATCGCATCCGTGGGTCTTTCAAATCTTCAACTTGTAAATT
>Ga0257124_1000190_pt1 | contig 79182 bp, 63 predicted proteins | sample SI106_150metaG_FD_190154 | JGI IMG/M metagenome (GOLD analysis project Ga0257124, IMG submission 190154) | Marine microbial communities from Saanich Inlet, British Columbia, Canada - SI106_150 | ecosystem: Environmental > Aquatic > Marine > Inlet | place: Canada: British Columbia | collected...
ATCATAGGGTGTTATCTGTATAGTAACATTTGACCATCTAGTAAAATTATCTGGATTTAAAACAACTGAAGCATTTGTATCTCCTTCAACTGAATTAACAGCTTCAGCATATTGCCAAGTATTATTTACAAACCAATCAAAATAAATTATACCCACATCAAAATCAATATCACTATACATTATAGTTATATTCAAGGTGTTATTAGTATAGGCAGTAACTGGAATTAATGTAGATTCAGCAATATCAGGAACAGAATTACTAATATTTATACTTGTATTAACTGATGTTCCATTAACTGTACCATCAAATGCTGTTGCTTGTATAGTAACATTTGCCCATCTATTATAATAATCAGATGTTAGAACATGTGAAGCATTTGTACCTGCAGGAATACCACTTTGTAAACTGCCTGGTGAACCTCTGGCTGTTGGAGTTCCATTTACCCACCAATCAAAATAAATAGTACCTACATCATTATCCACATCAGCATAACTTACATTTACAGTTAATGGATTATTTGTATAAGCTATTGCAGGTGTTAATGATAATGTAACTGTTGGTGCTGTGTTAGAACCAGTAGTTGTATAATTACTAAAGCTTGAAACATTTGCAGATAATACACCTGTTCCGGCATTATAACTTACATTACAAATTGTTTCATTATCACATCTTATTCCACTTTTATTAAGGAATGGTGTGCTTCCATATCCCAATCCTTTAATTTCAATTTTTGAACTAGTATTTAATTCTAACAAACCATTACTTTCATTTAATCCAACTATATTATTTTCTAAAAATATAACTTCTCCAATATTTATATCTGTATCTGTTGATATGTTTGTTTTAGTCCAATTAATTATTCCAAATGAATTTTCATATGATAATTCATTACTCATATTACTTGTGTCATTTATTGTTATTGTATTACTTGTGAATATATTATTTTGGAACGTATTATTATAACTGTCATATCTCAAGCTAATTCCAAATGTATTACTATTGAATGTATTGTTAATTAATATTGTGTGATTAATACCTATCCCTACGCCTGGGCCAGTTGCTTCACCATATGATATTCCATGGAAGTTTGATGTTAATGTGTTATTATTAACTGCAAATGGTGCTGATCCTGATATATAAAAGCCAGATCCACTTGTTTGAATTGAATTATTATTTACAGTTATATTTTTTCCAGTTATTAGTTGAATTCCAATTCCACCTACATGTTGTTCACAAAGACTTGGTGGTGTAGTGTCTGTACAACTTATATTCTCTATTAGATTATTTTCAATTACAATGTCTCTAAGTGAATTTATACTTGAATCACCAAATTCAATTGCTTTTGGAATATTATTTGCATCACCACTCATATTATAAATGAAATTATTTGCAATAATACTATTTGCACAAGTTCCATCTGTTTTTTCTACTATGTAAATACCTTGTGCTCCACCTTCTGCTGTGGAACTTAAATTAAATATCGTATTACTTGATATATTAAATGATGTAGTATTTATAATCGCAATTCCATCAGCCTTATCATATGTAATTACTGTATCAGCAATTGTATTATTATATATTGTATAATTGTCTCCATCTTGGATTGTTATACCAACACGGAACTTTCTTATATTACAATTTTTGATAATAATATTATTATTGTCCATTGCAGATACAATACCATCATCACTACTATTCCCTGTTATAAAATAACCTTGACAATCAATTACAACATTTGATCCATTTATTTGAAGACATGTTGCAATGCTAGTTAGATTCTCAGTAAGGTTTAAATCAGAATCAACAAAACCACAACTTTTTGATGGGTCATCTCTTGTTGTATAATTACTAAAGCTTGAAATATTAGCATACAATATTTTGCTTGTTGAATCATAACTTGTATTACATGTTGTTTCATTATCACATCTAATTCCATTTTTCATTAACCATGGTGTATATGCATGTCCTAAGTTTTTCATTTCAATTTGTGCAGAACCATTTAATTCTTGAACTCCGCTATCATCAGCAATTCCAACTGTATTATTTAATAGGAAAATGGTTTCTCCTAAAATTAAATCCATGCCAGTATCAATATCACTATCAGTCCAGTTAATCTTTCCAAATGTATTATTATATACTAAACTATTATTCTTTGCACCACTACCCCACATTTGATTACTGCTTCCATCAATTCTGTTATTAATTATTGTATTGTTTTCTGAGTTAGTATTTATTTCAATACCTGTACTCCAATTAATAGAATTTAATGAGATTAAATTATCAGTTGATCTACTAATTCCTAGGCCTCTACTAGAACCACTAATATTATTCTGTGTTATTGTATTTAAATTTGCATTTAAATCTAAGTATACAACACCAACATTAGTATCATTACTTTCAAAACTATTATTTGATACATAGTTTGAAAGACCTGTGCTAATGTAGATTGCTGGTGATACATTTGCTTTAACTGTATTATTCATAATACGATTGGAATCATCTACAATATGGATACCAGTAGCATAACTTGCACCATATGTAACTATTGTATTGTTTGTTATGTTATTGTCATCTGATCCGGAGTTACTAACTCCAATATATATTCCTTCAGTTCCTGTTCCTGTTGTTGTTATTATATTATTTTCTATTGTATTATGGTCTGCTCCATCTCCTAAACCAACACCATACGCTGATGCTCCACCAATTGTAACTGTGTTCCAAGTTACATTATTTTGATTAGATGTACTGTGCTCTAATATAATTCCTGAATAATTGGTTGTGATTGTATTATTATAAATTAAACTAGTTGTAGTATTTAATAATAAAATTCCGTCCTTATCTAAGATATTGCTACTAATTGTCATGTTTGTTGCATTAGCAACAATTAATGAACCAACATCTGTTAATCCATTTATAATTCCTGAATTATTTCCATAATGATAATATATTGGGGAACCTCTCTCAGTATTGGTTGTATCAATTGAATGATCATAGTGTGCTACATTATTACCTGCAATATAAAATGGATAACCAAATGTTGTATTGAATGAATTACTTGTTAGGTTTGTTCCAGTACTTGAAGTAATATAAATTGCACCATTTGAAGATGTTCCTAACATTGTAAATGTGTTACTTGTTATGTTATTATTATCAGCACTGCTTAATATTAATCCCACATCATCTCCTGTAATTGTGTTTCCTTGTATGTTATTTCTGTTTGAACCAATACCTAAACTAATTGCATAAATAGATGAATAATTTGTGTTAATTATATTATTTGAAAAATTGCTGTCAATTACATTACTTAGATCAATACCCATACTATTTGAACCAATTGTTGTTATGTTATTATTAATTATTGTATGGTTTCCAGCTATTCCTGCAAAGTCCATTCCATGTTTGCTACTTGTTGTAATATTTCCTTCTACAATCTTACAGTTTTGAATAGTTATATTATTATAACTTGAAACATTAACCCCATAACCTAAGATTCCTCCTCTTGAATAATTAATTGTAAATCCTTGACAATCAAAGCTTATGTTGCTTGCCATTATATTTATGCAAGTTGTGGTTGAATTTACACTTTGATCTAATTGATAACTACCTTTATTACTTATATTTCCACAAGCACTTATTGTAGTTGCTGCTGCTGCAGCTTCTGCACGATAATTAATTAATGTAACATATGGCCATGAGTCATTTACATTTCCACTACCACTTATATTGTCTTGTGCTAAATCACAGAAACCATCTGAATTTCCATCAGTACATCCCTCTCCTGCTTCATCATAATCATCCCAATAATTTCCTGTATCAGAAACATTAAATACATTTGTTGCATCATCATTGTCAGCTTGTGTATCCCCTCCATTATTACTTATAAAATTATTTCTCCATACACTTGTGTTATCCATTTCTGTATCAATAGATAATCCAAATCCTGAATTATTTTCAAATGTGTTTTCTGTTATATTATTAAATGTTGAAACTGAACTTGCTCCAAATAATCCTCTATTATCATTATTTGAAATATTACAATGTTTAATTTCATTATAGTGTGATGTAGTATCAATGTTCACACCATTAACATCATTATTAAGGAATGTACTATTGTAAATTTTGTTATAATCAGCATTATCTAATTCAACTCCATCATCAAAATTATCAAATGTACAATTTCTTATTGTTATGTCTCTTTCGCCATTGATTTGGAAGCCATTACCTGAGCCACTTCCTAACAATGTTGTATCATTACAGTCTAGTGTAATTCCATTTCTTAATGATATTACTGTTTCTTCATATGGTCCTGATCCGGCTTGCATTAATAGGAGTGCACCACTACTATCATTATATGTGTTATAAATTCCTTCTTGTATACTAGGTACTGTTACATTACCTTTCCAAGTTATATTTAATGTACCATTTAGATCAACAAATATTGTTGCATTTGGTGAAGGTCCGCAATCATTAAGAGGAACTGTTGTTGCACCAACACTACCATTATAATAATTTCCATATTGTCCATTTACACATAAGTCTGTAGTTGTATCTGCATTACTAAGTCCATCATTATTATTAACACCTAAGAATATATTACCCCAGACTTTGTTGTTCTCTCCACTAGAGGTTATTTTTAATCCCTCATTTGTTGAGTTAAAAAATGTATTGTTTGTAATGTTATTATGTTCACCATCTATATCAAGAGGTTCTGCTTTATCATTTAAGAAAGTGTTATTAATGAATGTGTTATTATGTGAAGCAGTATCTAAGTCTAATGCAGATGTATATCCTATGAATGTACAATTTTGAACTGTCCACCATGTTTCTGCTCTAAATCTGATTGCAATTTCTCCTGAATATCTATTATCAAATTTTATTCCATTGCAGTCTAATGTGATATTGCTTCTTACAGTATCTGTATCATTTACAAAGAATGTTCCTGAGTCTAATGCACCATTTATAATGTCTGTAGATTCCGTATTATAAACACTTTCTCTTAAACTATTAAATGTGCTTGTTCCAGTGCTTCCCCATGTCCAGTTGTACTGGGAAGATGAAGAATGTAATGTCATACTTGCATTAGGGGAAGGTCCACAATCAACATCAGCAACATCAGCATAATTGACATTGTTATCATAATAATTACCATATAAATTGTCAAAACATAAGTTTGTTTCAACTCCTCCATCATTAAGTCCATCATTATTTTCTCCTAAAAATCTATTACCCCATGCATTATTATTGTTTGCTGTGCCTGTAAATACTAATCCTTCACTTGATGAATTATAGAATGTGTTATTTGTAATGTTGTTATGGTCACTATCAATATCAATTCCTCTGTCTTTGTCATGCAGGAATGTATTATTTATGAATGTTGTATTATCTCCATTACTTTGTATTTCAATTGCACCTGTATAACTAATAAATGTACAATTTTGAACTGTCCACCCATTTTCTCCCTGGATTGTAATTGCTTGATCACCATTGTAATTATCATCAAATATTATTCCTCTACAATCTAATGTGACATTATCTCTTACAGTATCTGTTTCGTTTTTAAAGAATGTTCCAGAATCAATGGCACCCACTATTGTATCAGTTGATTCAGTATTATAAACAGCTTCTCTTAAATCATTAAATGTAGTTGTTCCAGTACTTCCCCAAGTCCAGTTGTATTTTGAAGATGAAGAATGTAACACAATAGTTGCATTAGGGGATGGTCCACAATCTTTTGCTTCTACATTAGTATAGGATACAGTTAAATCATAATAATTTCCATATTCGTCATTAACACAGAAATTTGAGTTTGTTCCACTATCACTAACTCCTCTTGTATCTAAGAATCTATTTCCCCAAACTAAACTATTAGAAGTGCTTGAATCTAATGTTAATGCATTATTTGTTTGGTTAATAAATGTATTATTTGTAATATTATTGTGATCTCCTGAAAGATCAATTCCCCTGGTTAGTTGCGAAATAAATGTATTATTAACTATTGTATTATTATTTCCTCCTGTTGCTCCGTCAATACCTATACTTTTTTTCTCAATTGTATTATTTCTGATAATGTTAAATGTTGTTGTTCCTAATTCAATTGCTTCATTATCATTAGTTCCAAAGTAATTATCTTCAATTATATTACTTGTAGCCCCACCTCTTAATGTTATTGCAGTATCATAAAGAGTCATGTTACAACCTTTAATTACAACATTGTCATAACCATCATTCCAGAATAAATAATCAGTTCCATCACCATATATTTCTGTACCATTACATGTAATATTGATGTTATTTGCTAATATGTCAATTGCACCATTTGGAGATGTATCATTTACAAAATATCTTCCTGGACAAATTGTTTCATCTGTACTGATATTTAAATAATCTTTAGGAACAAAGCAACTTTGGACAGTTATTGTAGTGCTATTAATAGAGGTACCATTTACTATTCCATCATTAGGTGTTACTTGTAGTGTTATGTTTGCACCTCTTGAGAAGTTGCCAGTATCAAACATCTGTGAAACATTTGCATTATTAGCAACACTACCTACTGCTTGTGCATATGCGATACTATCATTAACCCACCAATCAAAGTATAATGTCCCAACTTCTGCATCCGCATCACTATATAGTGCACTTCCATTAATATTATTATTACTATATATTAATGATGCGTTAAGATCAACTTGGACTATTGGCACAGCATTTGAAAGAATAGTTAATCCACTACTATAAACAGCTGCACCATCTTGAGTTCCATCATTAGGTGTTACACTTACAGACCAATTATCCCCGACACTAGTTTCTTGACTTACAATTAAATCAGTTCTATTATTAAAATGTGCAGACATTTGTTCAGTACCTAATACTTCATCAAAAAGTTTAAACTCATCAATACTTCCATTAAAATTATTTCCAAAATTAATTGAATTTGCATTTCCTGCATTTGTTGTAGTACAAGATGTGTCAGAACCTCTTGAAACTCCATCCACATAAAGGTCCAATCTTGTACCATTATATGTTGCAGAAATAAAATGCCAAGCAAAATCATCAAAATAAGTTCCTTGAGACCATTGAGCAACACAACCAGCAGAGCCATCAAATCTAAATGCTAGCGGATTTGCAGCTAAATCGGTTCTAAAAGCTAATAACCATCCATCACTACCAAAATTTTCTTTGTGAGCAATATCTGCAAAAGTTGGTTGATCTGCAATAGCTTGATTAAGTCTTATCCAAGTTGTAATTGTTATATTTACTGAAGGGTCTAAACTTCCATCAGCATTATCTGGGACATACATTGTACTACTATTTCCAGGGAAATTATATGTTCCAAAACCATCAATGCCCCCAGTAGGTTCCCAAGTAACTCCTGCTTGAACATTTGTAACATTATTTTCATATGTTGAATAATCTGTTCCATTTAAATTACCATTTGTTTCAATAGGTAAATTAAGAACAGCAATACTTTCACCTTTTCTCCGCCAATCTGTAATGTTCTTGATAGTATCATTATCCCCATCACTTGTTGTTACATAAACTGTTAAGTTTTCATTAGTAGAATTTCCTAGGGATGATGAATTCAATACCAGTGTGTCAATTGATGGTGCAACTGCACTTTCAGCTGGGGAACCTAATGGTAATATTGTTACATTATCAGTAGTATTCAATGAAACATATCCTAACAAATTATCACAACTAATATTGTAGTCATAATCACCTGCATCATTAAACACATTATCATATTCATATAAATCATATGCTCCAATATAATCCATTGTTCCACTATCACCATTACTGAAGTTAATTATACATGTTACACCACTACCATCTACATCTCCTCCTATGGTGGATCCATTTAACATTGAATAGTTTGTAAAGAATTCTATTGTTTCAAGTTGATATTTTTCATCATCTCCTCTGAACATTCCAATATCCATATTATCCCAAATAGTTAAATTAGCTGAATCAGATTCATTATTTCCTCCTCCTGCATAACCACTGAAGTGTGTTACTGTGAATGTTATTGTGTCTCCATTATCTATGAAATTAATACTTGTTTCATCCCAACCATTTGCATCATTACATTCAAAGTTTTCTTTATCAAAATCATTACATTCCAAAACGTAATCAACATGGTGTGTTTTTGGAAGTGTTATAGTTGCATTATCTATTTCAATTGAATCAACTCCAAATACAGCTGTTTTAATATCCCCAAACCTTGGATCATCTTCTGCTAAAACATCTATTCTTGATTCTACTTCTACTGATGCATTTTCACTATCATAACCATAAATATCTATTGTTGCTTCAGGCAATTCTCCTACATGTACTAAATTAGGGATACCAGGAGAACTACTTAAAGTAATATCGAATTTATTATCTTCTCTTTCAGTAAGTTCTTGATGACCTGTTGAGTAACCATATTGGTCATATAAGTCTAAATCAGGGATTATCATCTCAACATTAGGATTATTATCATATACAACCATTCCAGTTATTCCATTATCTAATAATGTGAAATATAGATTTACAGAGATAACACTAATGAAAATTACTAAAAACAATACTGACATTAGTAATTTGAATTGTCTATATTTCATTTAGTCTTACCTCTAGCTCTATTATATATTGTCCAAATTGTTCTTTGGTCTCTTCCAGTTAATTTAGCAATTTCTGTGTAACGTAATTCTTCTTTGTCTTTTAGATACAAGATAATAGATTCAAATACAGTAAATTTTTTAGAAAAAATAGATAATGGAATAAAAATTGCAGTTGGTGTTGGTTTTAATCTTCCCATTTGTTTTTTTAAGGATTGTCTGTACATAACACCAACAACTGCCTCACTTCTTTTGATAACAGATGATATTTTTTTATAGTTCCAACCTAATTCAGCTTTTAGATATCTTACTAAACATTCAGAAACACCTAGTTTTTTATTTAATATTGTAATTGGGAAGAAATTTTTCTTTAGTTGTCTTGTTTTTTGTATTAAATTAATAATTTCAGAGAATTCTTTACCTGATGTTGATTCGATGTCTTTTATGAACTCATTAATATCATATAATTTACTGACAAAACTACTATAATCTCCATCTTTTGGTCTCTTCCCTCTTTTTTTAACCATTATTTAAATATTATTTAAGTTTTATTAACTAATTATAAATACTATGTAAGTGAAAACAAATATTATGTAAGTATTATATGTTTTCATTAGCTACTAATAAAATACTAAGTAAGTACTATTTATAAATATTTCGTTTAAATAAATACTATTTAAGTAAGAAAATAACACAAATTAGGGATTATCAAGAAATCAATTAAATTACTTTGTAGAACTAAGGCGAAGCAAATGCAGCTAATGAATTTTTTTAAAAATTAACAATTACTACTTAAAATACTAAGAATTAACTTATTTATTTTCAATCTTTACAGTTGTTTTACATTTAGGATAAGCAGAACATCCCCAAAATTGCCCATAAACAGATTTCCTTAATATCATTGGTTTTCCACATTTAGGGCACTCTTTTTCTTCTTTTTCTAACTTTTCCATTTCTTTATCACTAATATCTGTTTTTGATTTACATCCTGGATCAATACAAACTTCCTGTGTTCTTTTACCTGTTCCAATTTTAATCATTGGGTATTTGCATTGTTCACATTCTTTATCAGATGCTACTATTTTGCCTCTTGGTGGAAGCTTAAAAGTATTTTTACAATCAGGATAAGCATTACATGCTATAAATCTTCCAAATTTACCTTTCTTAACCATTAAATCTCCTTTTCCACATTTTGGACATTTGCCTACAGTATTTGCAATACTTTCTGCTTCTCTAAATGATTCTAATAATGCTTTTCCAATATCTACTTCCTTTTCTTTGAATTTTGTTAATAATTTTGTTAAAACCTTTTTTGCTTCTCCTAATACATCATCACTTTTCTTTTTTCCTTCTCTAATCTGATCCATTTGTTCTTCAAAGTGTTTAGTTAGTTGTTCATCAACAATGCTTCCACAATATTTTTCAATTGTTTCAATAGTATGGATACCTAATTCAGTTGCTTCTAATGGTGGACCTACTGCATAACCTCTGTGAAATAAAGTTTCAACAATCGCTGCCCTAGTTGATTTTGTTCCTAAACTTCTTTTTTCTAACTCTTTAATAATAGAAGCAGGAGTATATCTTTTTGGAGGTTGAGTTTCTTTTTTTAGTTGATCAATTTTTTTAATATTTACTTCTTCACCTTTCTCAACACCTGGCAAAGTTTGTTCTTCTAATTTTACATATGGTTCATATAAATCATGCCATCCTTTAACAACTGTTCTTACTCCTTTTGATAAAAATAATTCTTCATTAATATCTAGTTTTATTGTAGCTGATTCACGAGTTGCAGGATCTGCAAAAGTTGCTAAAAATCTTTTTACAATTAAATCAAAAACTTTTTGTTCTCTTCCTTCAACACCAGAAAAATTACCTGTTGGATAAATCGCTGGGTGAGCGGGATCTGTTTTTTTGCCATCATTTGGTTTAATTACAGATTTTGAAAGAATTATTTTTGCTTTTGCAGTATACAAATTATTATTTGCAATTTTTGATAATATTTTTTTATAACCTATACTTGGTGGATATTGTTGGGAACTTGTACGTGGATAAGAAATAACACCTGCTAAATATAAATTTTGAGCAATATCTAAGGTATCTTTAGGTTGAATTCTAAAACATCTGTATGATTCCATTTGTAAAGTTGTTAAATCAAATGGGAATGGTGGTGCTTGTTTAAATTGTCTTTTTTCAAGACCCTTTACTATTGCTTTTTTCTTTCCCTTAATATTTTCCATTACTTTGTCTGCTTTTTCTTTATCTGTAAATTTATCTTCTTTATGCCAAGCTTCTACTTCAACTTTTTCTCCACTTTCTTTATTCCATATTGCAAGTATTTGCCAATAAGGTTCTGGGTTAAAAGCTTTAATTTCTTTTTCTCTATCTACAATAATTTTTAATGCAGGACCTTGCACACGTCCAGAACTTAAAATTTTAAAACTGCCAGCTGCTTTAATTGATAATGATAATGCTCTGCTAAGATTAATTCCATAATACCAATCTAATTCATGTCTTGTAACACCAGCATTAACTTGCCCCCAATTTAATGTTGAAGCCGCATTTTTGTAACTTTCTCTTAATTCATCTCTTGTTAATGTTGAGAATTTCATTCTTTTAGCATCTTTCTTTTTACATATTAGTTTTACAACATTATAGCCTATTACTTCTCCTTCAATATCATAGTCTGTTGCGACTGTAAATTCTGTTGCATCTTTTGCTAGTTTTTTAAGTGCTGTAACATATTTAGAAGAATAGCTTGCATTTTTGTTTGTTTTTGAGCTTTGCTCCCATTTAGTATCAAATACTGGATAAGTCCATGGTCCTTTCTTTTTTTCTGTTACAGTAAAAAGATGACCAACTGCACATCCAACAACTAAATCTTTGTTACCATGTGTAACTTTATAGAACGGAACACCAGCAATGTTTTCCTTTATAGGCTTACCATCTGCTAAAGCTATAGCTATTTTGTTAGCTGCATTTGGTTTTTCACAGATTATTAGTTCATAGCTCATTTTATTAGTATATAATATCTTAATATATAATCTGATACAAGAAAAAAAGATGGGTTTATAAAGGTTTTGGGGTTCTATATGGTTTATATCTATTATGAATACTGGTTTATAATGGAGTTATTGTACAGCTGTCTTGTAATTTAATCCTAAACTATTGCTTAATGTTCTCATTAATGCGATATTTTTTTGTTTTCCTTCATTGTTTAATTCTCTAGCAGATGCTGTGAAATAATTATGTTGTTCTAAAAATTCAAGCTGTTGCTTATTCCATTCATTTGTTTCAAAATTACTTCCATTATTATTCATTTCAAGCATTAGATATCCATTTTTTGTAAAAAAATCATCAGTTCCTAATATATCTATGTCTGCATCACACATAATTTTTTCTAATATATTTTCTGGTGTTTGTGGAAGCCTTGTAGCCATTATTACTTTTTTAATATCTCTTATGTCTTTTTTTGAATATCCAAATTGAGGTAACATATCTCCTGCCATATATGCGCTTGCTTCTTCATGATCTTGATAAGTCATTGTATAACCAATATCATGGTATGCTGCAGCAACCATAACTATTTGTCTTTCTTTTCCTTTAACTCCTTCCATTGTAAGTAATCTTTCAGCAGCTGGGAGAACACTATCTTTTGTATGTTCAAGATTATGATACCACATTAATCTTGGTGTTTCATCTTTAATCCAATCTAATGCAAATTGTTTTGCTTTTTCAAATTGTGGTGTTTTTGCCATTTTAGTTTATCTCCATTATTTCATATGTTTTTAATTCTCCTTTTTGTCTTAAGGTAACTTCTTCATACAATTCTTTTCCAATCATTGCTTTTGCAATTGGTGCAACTGGCGAGATAGTTATTATCTCTAAACCATTATAAGGGATTTTTTTCCCTAAACCACCTGGAATGATAAAGTAATGTTTCATTTCATCAGAATCAATATATTCTAAACTAACAACAGAACCGGGTTTAACATGCCCATTAGTGTTAGCAACATCTAATCCTTGTAATGCTTTTATTTGTGCTTCAAGATCTAATGCCCTATTTGCAAGGCTGTCAGCAAGCCATGCTGATTCTGATCTCATAGTATCATATCTTGATTGCATTCTTGATGGAGAATTTATTGAAATCTCTTTTTGTGCTTCGTATGATTCAACTATATCTGCACGTGTTTCCCTTAACATCTCAATTGCGGTATCTACTAATTGTTTTTTATCTACTTCCATTTTAGTTGCCCCCTAATTTATTTGTATCAATATAATATGTTCTTTTTTTTGGTGTTTTTAAATAATTAACAAGAGTATTTTTAGATTCTTCATCTATTTCAGTTAATCTTTTATTTTCTGTTTTTACAATTGGATCAATATGTCTCAGTTTTCTGAAAATCACATGAGTTTTTGTATTGTATTTCTCATCATTTTTCTCAACAATTTTAAATTTTATATCTTTTTTAATTGAATTAAACAATTTAGAATATCTACTATTTCTAATTTTTTCAATTATTGATTCTTCGTCGTTAAGTAAATCATCTTCTATTATTATTTTATCTTTAAACATTTCTTTAAGTATTAAGCTAAGGATTATATTTGCTACTTCATTCTCGGAATCAAAAAAAACATTCAAATTTAAATCAATAAATCTATCAAATAATTTTTTAGCTGTTTCTTTGTCTTTACATTTTAATAAGCCATCTTCAAATATTAGATTACTTATTGTGTGATCTATTTCTTCCTTTGTTATTTTTCCTAAGTTATACATGTCTCTAAATAAATAATCTAATCTATCAGCACATAAGTCTGGTTGTTCTTTCTCTAATATCAAATAATTTTTTTCTTCAAGTATCATTTCAGGATTAAACCCTAATTTAGATAAAATCTCTTTAATTTTTGTTCTTTTAATGAATTTATCTTTAATAATCTCATGGTAACTTTGTTTTATGTCATCTTTAACATGGTCAATTGTATGTGAAAATACAGTGTGGCTTATATCATGCAATAATCCTGCAATTTGTTCTTCTTCACAACCACCTAGCTTTTTAATTAAAAGCATAACACCGATGCTGTGGTCATATCTTGTTGCTTTTCTTTTAGGGTTTATCAAAAAATCAGCCCCATTCTGATGTATTTTTTTAAGTCTTTGTACCACATCTGTTCTGATAATATTGCTCACTTTTTCTGAAACTTCAAAATCTCCATAAATCTCATCTTTAATTATCATTTAAGCACCTCCAAAATGTTCTAAAGCAACTTCTTTTACTTCTTCACACACTCTCTCAAGTGGTTGATCAGCATTAACAAAAGTTCTATTTAAATTATATTTATCATAAATCTCTTTATAATGTTGATCTAATCTTTTATAAAAGTCAATTACTTTTATATCGACAGGATCAAATAATTTTGAGCCTCTTTGCGGTATCAGTTCAGGAGCAAAATCAAAGTATACAAATATAGGATCAAATTCTTCCATCTTTCTGTTTAGTGTATCTTCTAATAGCTCATATACACTATTTCCTGATTCTCTTGTATGTGCTAATCCTGCTGTGTACCAGCTTTCAATAGCAAAATCAGCATTTGTTTTCATTACATAATTATCTCTTGTATCTTCTCTGTTCATCATCTCTATTTGGACTTCTTCACTACCATCTACACCAATTTTAATTCCTTCTTTATGTAGTTCCATTGCTATTTCTGTTAAGTATACTACGCCTTGTGTATTAAGATATCTTCCGACAGTAGATTTTCCTGAAGTATGGATACCATTTAATACTACAATCTTTTTCATTTAAGTTTACCTATGCATTGTATTGATCTTGATACAACTTCTTCAATTCCTATATCAGATGTATCAATAACTTTCCAGTTTTTATTTTCAGCTAATCCTAAATATTCATCAGTTATTTTTCTTCTGTACTCTTGATTGTTTAGGCATAACTCGTCTGAATGTGCATTTGTTCCATTATTTCTTTTATTTATTCTATTCATTTGTTCACTTTCATTAACATAAAGTAATATTGTTAGGTCAGGTTGGATAAAATCATTATCTGTTACTGGTAATTTATCCATCATCTCTTCAGGTGTTATACCTAATCTTGCGGAGTAATCAACTATTGAACTAAAATAATATCTAGCACAAACAACATTGTTATCTTCAAGTTCTTCTTTTACAGTATTAGATAGGTCAAGATTTGTTGCCATATAAAATAAAAATTGACCCATCATTGGGGTGTGTGAATTAACATATTGTCTTACATCTTCAAACTGATCAGTTGGACTTTCAATAAATGTTGAACCTAGCCTTTTTGCAACTTCTTCAGATACTATGCTTTTTCCTGCTCCATCCACACCTTCAAAGAGAACAAATTTATTTCTTTGATTATTGTTACTCATTTTGAAACACCCACATTATATTTCAATGCTTTTGGTTGCTCTTGTTTACATCCATCTCTATAAACAGTTATTCCTTTTAATCCAAGCTCGTATGAATCAACATATGTTTTTTTAATTTCATCAGCTGTTGCATTATTTGGTAAATTAATTGTTTTTGAGATTGAGTCATCAGTGTATTTTTGGAATGTAGCAACCATCAACAAATGTGCCTCAGGTGATAATTCTAAACATGTTTTATAGATCTCTTTTACTTCCTGTGGTAAATCTGTTTCTTGGACACTTCCTGTTCTGTCAATCTCCACATAAACTGATAACATATTTCCATTATAATTGTTTTCTCTTGCATGTCTTTCTAAGTTTCCATCAAGACTTTCGTTGTTTGCTAATGAAAATGCAGGTTCAATTGAAGCTGATGCACCAATAACCATTGAGCTTCTTCCTGTTGGTGGTAAAGCAATAGTTGAAACATGTCTGATTCCATATTGGTTTATGTCATCTCTAAGTTGTTCCCAATCTTTTGAGCTGACAGTATTGCTGCTATTTCCTAGGTATCTTTCAGTAATTAATTCTCTTTTAGTTTCTGTATCATGGAATGCTGGAAATGCTCCTCTCTCTTTTGCTAATTCTACTGATGCTTTTTTTGATTCATAATTTACTAAACTCATTACATCTTCTGCAATCCCTCTTGCTTCTTCTGAATCATATTGTATTCCTAATGAGAATAGCATATCTGAAAATCCACACACCCCAACCCCTATTTTTCTTTTTCTGCTCATTATTTCAGTGCTTTTTTCATTTTCAAAATTGCTTATGCTTATGTCTAATGCATTATCTAACATTAAAACCATTTTATGAACAGCATCTTTCAATCCTTCATAGTCTACTGCATTACCATCAACAAACGCTCCAAGATTAACATAGCTAAATTGGCATGTTTCTCCGCTTGCCATAGGAACTTCCCCGCAAGGTGCTAATGACACATATTTTCCTAAATGTGGTGTTATATTGTATTGTTCAAATCGATCTAAAAATACTAATCCAGGATCACCACAGTTATGTGCATGTGCTACAATATCATCTAATAACTTTTCAGGATTGACTATTGTACCATCTTTTAGTTTATATTGTTCCCCTAATGCCAATGCTTTCATAAAATCATCTTTTAGATTAACTGAAATATTAAATTTCCAATCATGATTTCTAAATTTTCCTGCTTTGATTCCAGCAAAATTTAATACTTGTGGGTGATCTATTGATAATATACCCATATTTCCAATTGGTCTATCCATTTCCTTTCTTTCAAATTCTGCAACTGCGTTTGCATTGAAAAATAATAGTTCAGTCACAGGATCAACTGCATCATCAAAATTAAATCCTGTTCCCATGCCTTTCTTATGGTATTGATTGACCATCTTCTCTAATTCATTTCTATTCATTCTTGCATCTAATGGTGGAACAGAACATGCAGTTAGGGGTCTTTCTTCGTATCTTCCTGCATTAGTAATAATTGGTGTTGAAGGTACAAATTTTCTTTGCTTAAACATATCTATTAGGGTTGCTTCCATCTCTCCAATCTGTTTTTCTCCAACATCATATTTTTCACTTTCTCTAGTAATTGCACCAAATATTCTTTTGCATACACCTTGGTATGTTTCTTCTTCTCCAATCATTCTGTTTTTTTTAAGGAATGTTTCCAGTTCTTTTGTATCCATTGTTTTCTCCCTCTAGTTTATAGCTAACGCTATCTGAATCTATTATTCTTGGTAGGATACAGCTATCGCTAATTCATCTTTCTACCAAACTTTTTTCTAGAGCTAACGCTATTTTGCATTTAACTCATTTAATCTACTGTAAGACACTTCCTTTTTTGATGAGTATGATATTTTGATTGAATTTTTTGATTCAATCTTGTTTTTTTCGGTTATTGTGTTGTTTTTTCCGTGGTGAATTTGATTACTATGTTTACTTGTTAATGCATAGTAGACGTTTTTAGTATATAAATGAATGTTGTAGTGGTTTGTACAACAATTAGGTTAAATATTATAAATACATGAATTAGTTTATTGTAACTATTGCTATGATTATAATTTTCCATTGATTCTTATTTTATATAACTCCTTATTAAGATCTTCAACAGCCTTTCTTCTTAATGGATTTTGTGATGATAATGAATCAATGGGATCTATTATCGACATACCCCTATAATTATACACTATGCCTCTGGCATTTGCTATATTATATTGGCTACAATCAGGTTCTAAATATGGTATTAAATCTTTAATTTTCATTTTCTCCCTCAACTATTTTTTAGTTAGTTTGAATCTTTTTTTGCCTTTTTTTCCTACATCATGGTGGTATCCTCTTGTGGATTTATTATTATGGTTTATTAGAAAATAAACAAAAAGTTTATAAATCTAAACTTTTTATTAATTATTTAATGGGTTATAATCTATCTATTCCAAATATCTCTTCAAAAAGTATTAAAGTTAGGGATATGGTTTTTAGTGTTCTTGCTTTTGAATATCCCCTTACTGCAAAAAAAGTATATAATCGTATTAAGGATAGATATAAATCTCCTGTGACATATCAGGCAGTATATAAATCAATAAAATTATTAGAAGATGAAAAATGTCTTGATTGTTCTAATAATGAATATAAAATTAACAAGTCATGGATTACTGATATGAAAAAATTTATTATATCTCTTGAATCTGCTTATGAAAACAAAAAATCATTGAATATTGAAAATGCAAATTATAATTCTTTGGGAAAAGATGTTAATATTGTGAATAAGTGGTCTTATTATTCATCTGAAGAATATATTTTTGAAATGCTACAGAAAACTATTAAGGATAGTAAAACCCCTCCTAAATCTATTTTTATCCATACTCATCATCTTCACCATCCTTTAATCTATTCTTTTAATCTTCTTAACTCAATATTTTCAAAGTATGGTAATATCTATATGTTAATAAAAGGAAATAGTCAAATAGATAGGTGGTGTAAAAGGGCATTTGAACAAAATCTTAATCCTAAAATTTTGTTGGGGACTAATTGTACAAATAATATTGAATATTTTATCTTTGGAGATGTTGTAATTGAGATTAGGATTCCATCTTCCTATTGGAAACAATTAAATGAATTTTATTCAAGATATAAATTTGTTTCAACAATGGATATGCAGGAACTATATTTATTGTTTCAAAAAAACGTGGATGTTCAATTGATTATTTATAAAAATAATAAATTAGCAAATCAGTTAAAAGAAGAAATGCTTTCTAAATTTAGGCAGGTCATAGTTTCAAAGAATAAACTTAAATTTGTATCATTTGATTTAAATGGTGTTTTGACTGAAGAAAATACTATCATCGAATTATCAAAGTTTACAGATAATTATGAATTAGTTAAAGAAATAATTACAAATCAAACTTTAGGCAAGAAAAACATGCCTATTGCTTTTAAAGAAATTTCAAAACTAATTAAAGGGATTTCCTTGTATGATATCTTTAAATATGCTAATAAAATAAAATTAATGGATGGTGCAAAGGAATTACTAAAAAAAATGAAAGAGAAAAAACTTAAATTATCAATTATTACTACTGGTTTTTCTATTATTGCCAATATAATCAATGTCAGATTAGGTAGTCCCTTCTATAAAGTATATTCAAATAATCTTGAATTTGTAGATGAATTTGGGAAAGTTGTTACACAAAAATATGTGATGGATGCTATTAAAAAAAATGATATTATAACTATGAAGAAATTATTTACAAATGGTAAGATTGAAATGGTAATTAATAAAGAAGAAGATAAATCTAAAATTCTAAAATCGTTGTTGAAAGATTTAGGAATAAAAATAAATCAAGCTGCAGCAGTTGGAGATACTATGGGTGATTCAGATATTATTAATACTTGTTCTAAAGAAGGTATTGGAATTGTTTTTAATCCTAATCTTTCATTATTAGAATATGCTAATCATCTTATAGATAAGGGACAATATATAATAATTTCTGAATCTAAGAATCTCATGAATATATCAGATTTATTCAAATAAAAATAAAATTATTCTATTACATCAACAGTAAAATCAATAGGTTTAGCTCCTAATGTTAAAGCACCACCAACAGAAATCATATCTATGCCACATTTAGCTACTTCTGTGATATTTTCTAATCTAATCCCACCTGATGCTTCTATTTTCATTTCTTTTTTAGCTAATTTTGATTTTTTTCTTATTCTATCAACAGCAATTTCCATTTCCTCATAGCTAAGATTATCTAACATAACAATATCTGGTAATTTTTTCAATCTTAATAACTCATCAACTTGTTTTAGTGATTCTACTTCTAATTCTATATCTGCATTTTTTAATAAACTTTTTTTTGCAGTTTTCTTTGCTTTAAGTGCAGCATCCATTGCTTTCTTAATACTTCCAGCAATTTGGATATGATTATCTTTGATTAAAAACATATCATGTAATCCTGTTCTATGGTTAGTTCCTCCACCAACTCTAACTGCATATTTTTCTAATTCTCTATAACCAGCTAATGTTTTTCTTGTGTCTAATAATTGAACTCCATGCATAATTAGTTTACTAACAAATTTATTAGTTGCTGTTGAGATACCACTTAATCTAGCAATAAAATTAAGAATTGTTCTTTCACATGTTAAAATAGTAGTTGCAGGTCCTTCAATTGTTGCAATTACTTCATTTTTATTTAGAAATGCACCATCTCTCATTAATATGTTAAACTTAACTTTGTCTTTTGATTTTATCTTTGCTAATTTTTCATAAACTTCAATAACTTGTTGTCCAAGATCAATTCCACATAGCACACAATGTTCTTTTACTCTGATCTGTGCTTTTATTTTTTTATTCTTAATAATTGCATTAGATGTGATATCTTCAAAATCTTTACCTAAATCTTCTTTCAATGCTAATTCAATTAAATGTATTGAATTTTTAATACTATCATCAACTTTAGGTGTTAATTTTGATTTTTTTGGTTTAGAAGTTTTTGTTAGTTTCTTTTTTGTTTCCTTGATTGGTTTTTTTACCACTTTCTTTTTTGTAGGTTTAGCTACTTTTTTAACTGGTTTTTTCTTAGAAATTTTAGGTTTAGTTGTTTTCTTTTTCACAACATTTTTCTTAGTAGTTTTAACTGGTTTCTTAACTATCTTTTTCTTTACTTTAGAAACTTTCTTAGCTTTAGTAACCTTTTTCCCACTCTTAGGCTTTTTCTTAACCATGTATACAAACTTCTATAATGGGATTTAAAAATGTTTTGCTTATTCTATTGGTGGAATAAACTTCCTAATTATAACATTATCTTCTTCAATATCTAATGATTTAGCAAATTCAATGTATTCTTCTTTTGTTTTTGTTCTTATTCCTGTTTTTTCATCAACAAAGTCAACAACAAAGCTAACAAATGTATCAATAGAAGATACATTACAATCTTGAATAAAATCTAATAAATATAGATATGTGTCAAGAAAATCAGGTCTACATAATGCATTGTATTCTTTTTCATTAATTGCATTTAAAGAAATTCTAATTTCATCTAAGCCCACATATTCTAATCCTTTAGCTAGATCCTTGCCAATACAATTTAATGCCCCATTTGTATCAACTCTTGTTCTGATGTCATATTTTTCTTTTATGTTTTTGATAAGAGGCAAAATTAAACCCATTTTAAATAATGGTTCACCTAATCCAATAATTGCAATTTCTTTATCATCTTCTTTAATATTTGCATCAATACTTTTCATTACTTCATCAAGTGTTGGTGTTTTAGGTAAATACAAATAACCTCCTGCTTTTTTTTCATAAATATTATCATCCCCTAGCATACCATCTCTTGGTCTTGAACAAAATCTACAATTATTTGTGCAACTATATCGTTCAATAACATTTACATACAAAATATTTCCTGGATAAACAGGTGTTTCAAACCTATAAGTTAATGGTTGTTTCATTTTAATTTACTACTCCATAATCTTTTTCAATATTTGTACTATGGTAAGCAACCATTGCATACATAAACCTGTTCAAACCAATACCCAAACAACCACTCCATAAGTTTTCATTTGTTGTTGAACTAATGTTAAACTTTTTTGTAGTAATATCAAATAATATTGCTCCGCCTGCTAATTCTAACCATTCATCTTCTTGAGGGAGATATATTTCTAAATCAACAATATCTCCACCTTCTTGATAACAACTATCTCCCTCTACTATTCTTGTTTTTAATCCTAAATCTTGACATAATTGTTCTAAATTCTCTAGACCTTGATCTCTTGTTTCTCTTACTTGTTCTTCAGTTCCTAAATAAACAAATTCTGCTCTATGAAATTCTCTTTGTTTTATACTTGATCTAATTTTATCTAAATCCTCATTTCTATAAGTTGGGCCAGAATGATCATACCATTTAATTGCTCCATTAGAAACATCAACAACTTGATTTTTAAAAGCTTGGTAAAATGCTAAACATTGCAAAGGATCCATTAAATAATGTTCCTCTACTCCTTTAGTTTCTCCATAGGGCATAACAGAAATCAAATAATTATCCCATTTATCTATTATACCTGCTGTTTCAGCTGTTTTGAATGGAATTATTTTTGGTAAGTACACTTCTTCAAATCCTAATGGTGTTTCAATTCTTTCACTTAGTAATTTTAAAATTGTATTTAGTAATTTAACTCCTTTTGGTTTTATAATATATTGTCCTGAATTTTGAAAATAATGCATTAATATCTCTTTATTGAATAAATCTTCGTCACTATTCATTGTTTTTACCCCTCAACTATCTTACAATAGTGGTAACATCTCAACTATATTAGTATTTATCCTCTCTTTTGGGAGTATAACAGAAAACTTTAAATATATACTAATTTATTTTTATTATATGGATGTTTCAATACTAGAAGATTTAGGTCTAACAAATGCAGAAATCAAGGTATACATAACTCTATTAGGGCTAGGATCAGCAACAGCAGGTCCTATATTAGAGAAATCTGGATTACAAAATTCAGTAATACATCGTGCTTTAAACACTTTGATAGAGAAAGGTATTATTAATTATATAATGGAAGGAAGAAGAAAAGTTTACCAGGCAACAGATCCTGAAAACTTCTATGACTTTATTGATGATAAAAAGAAAAGGTTTGAACAAATTTTACCAGAGCTAAAAAAGAAGCAAGCTTTTGTTAAAGAAAAAAATCAAGGAACTATTTTTCGTGGAAAGCGTGGTATTAATGAAATGTATAATATTATTCTTAATGAAGGAAGTAAACTAAATAAAAATAATAAAACTAAAGAATATAATACTTATGGTGGTGGAACAAGAGTAACTCATGATGTTATGGGTAAAACATGGTGGAGAAATCTTCATGCAAGAAGATTAGCTAAAAAAATAAAATGTAGGCAAGTATTTGATGAATCTATTAAGAAGTTTGGAAATGAATTAAACAAACAAAAATTAACAAAAATTAAATTTCTTTCTTCAGAATATGAACAACTCCAAGAAACAATTATTCTAGGAGACAATATTGGCATTGCAATATTCACTGAAAACCCTTATGGTATATTAATCCAAGATAAAACAGTTGCAGATGGTTATAGAAAATACTTTGAACTATTATGGAAAAGAGCTAAATAATATCAAAGAATTTCTCACTCATCTTTTTAAGGTTACCTTCATAATGATTCTCTTTTTTAACACATTCCCCCTCATCTACTACAAGAAAACCTTTGCAATCAAATGCTTTTGTTGCAACTTTTAACCAATCAAATGTGTCCTCAAATACTGCTAATACTTCAGGATTTTCATAATTATCATTTACAATCTTTTTCCAATCTTCTGCATTAGCTTTTGTTAAGTTATTATCAATTACACTATGGATATCTTTTATTGGAATAATGTCTTCTCCTGTTAAATTAGTATTATTTTCTTTATTATATTTGTCTGCAACTATTTCCATCTCTCTTATTGTTGCTTTTTTTGTTCCAAATGTTACAATTATAGGTTTAATTTCTTCTTTTCTTAATTTAGCAAAGAATTCAATAATTCCAGGATTACAAGTAACACTAATATTTTTTCCAAGTATTAATTCTTCCTCAACAACCATCATTCTTTTTGTACTTAAAGCAAAATAATCATCAAAATCTTCATAAAAACTAGGATATATCTTAATTTTCAATTGTTTTGTATCTTTAATAGAAATAACATTATCTTCTTTAGTTGTCATCAAATAAACAGGTCCTTGCGCATCAAATACTACTATCTTTGTCATATTAATAAAGACATTACCTATTGTATATATAGTTTATTAAAATGTGGACACAATAACAATTATTAATATAAACTCCAACATATTCCCACTAATTATGTATGAAGAGATATTAAACAATATTAATACAGTAATAGAGTATAAAGAAGGGGATAAGCTTAGTCCAATTAATAAATCCTATTTTTCAAAACCTATTAGTAAAGATAATTTCCATGTAATTACAAATACTCCTATCTTAGCTACAAAACTATGTTTTATTGATGGTGGTTCTAGTGAATTACTAAAAGCACCTAATTTCTCATTATTTTTTATAAGAATTTATGCAAACATTACTCAAAATAATAAAACTATTTCTGATAAAAAAGTAGAATTCTATTGTTTAGCTAAAACTAAAGTTAAAGATGATAAATTATTCTATGAAGTAGAATTATTTATTGATAAAAATGAAAATAGAGAAAAGAATGAAGAGGTAATAAAATATTTGCCAGATAAGGAAGACTTAGAATTATATTCATTTGACAAAACCATTGTAATTGGAGAAAACAGAGCTGAGATCTCAAAAATAGGAGATATAGCAAGAAGATTTGCAGAAATAAAACTAGCAACAGAGGTAATTAATACAGAAAATGAAAATCACGGGCTTGATCATGATGATATAATAATATTAGATGGCAATCTAAGAGCTACATATACTAATGAAGATAAATACTTTAATGAGTTATATGAAACTGCATCTTCTAAAAATATTCTTGTAACAGGATTATGTAAAACCTCTAATCTATTAACAGAGAAAGGTAATAATATAATTAATGTGTTACAACATCTTTCTCCTGAAGGTAATTGGTATTATCATCCTATCATTGAAATAAACGAACCAAAACACAATGCAGAGATGATGTTTGTAAAGTTAAATACTGCTAGTGAATATATTTTTAGATTTGAAATACACAAACAACATTTAACTAATGATTTAGAATTTAATAATAAAGTCAATGAAATATTAAACCTATTAATAAAAAACTCTAATGATTATTCATTTCCTGGTTATCCTTATGGTCTAGTAAAAGCAGATGAATTCGCTCGTATATCAAATCAAGAAAAACAATATCTTAAATCCAAAATACTATTCACATTAAAAAAAGAAAATAACATTAATGCATGTCTTAAAGCATTAGATGCACATGACGTATTAGATGGGAAATAATTATTTTTTAATATGCTTTCTCAAATGCTCTTTCTCTAATGTAGTTAATAATACCAGGACATCATCTTCCTTAACAACATATTCATCATCAGGTAATTCATTAAATACTTCACCTGTTCTTACAGCTAATACATGTGCAACTCCTTGCATCAATCTATCAATCTCAAAAATACTTTTATCAACTAATTTTGATTTCTTCTCAATATCTAATTCTACTAACTGATGTTTCTTTTCTCTATAGGTAATAGAATCCATTATCCATTTAACAATTGCAGGTGCACTTACTCCTAATCCTAATAACTTACCTCCAATTGTAGATGATGGTATTACATAATTTGCACCTGAGTCTTCTGCAATCTTTAAGAAATTTAAATCATGGATGTTTGCAATTATTGCTGCTTTGTCTGTTAATTGTCTTATGATATTAATTGCTAATATTACATCTGCATCATCATCCATAACAACTAAAATTGTTTTATTAATATCATCTATTTTTAGGTGTGATAAAACTCTTCTACTTAATGGTTCTCCCTTGATAAATCTAACTAATCCTTTTGGATAAAACATATCAATATCATCATTATTAACTAATGTACATTTAATTTTCCTAGCTTCAAACTCTGAAATAATTGCTTCACTTGTTTCATTATAACCAAGAATAATAAATTCTCTGTTTTTCTTTCCTAATTTGTACAGGTCTTTTAATAATCTTGCTTCAATACTTTCGTGTCCAATACATTTTGGTACTATTCTTGCATTTTTCTTTAAATGTAATTGTTCTTTTTTGTTTAATAATAATTTATGTTCTGGGATAATTAAACAACAATTATGTTCTTGCATTTCTTTTTTAATCTTAGTTAATAAATGAGCAACTTTTTGTAGGTTATTATGTTTAATTAAATAATCAATTCCATCTAGTAAGATGTAGCTATTATTAACTTTCTTTGCAAATTCAATTATTGTTCTATATAATTGTTCAAGGTCATGTTTACCAATAGATGCATGCTCTGTTTCATTATCAGTCATGCATACAATAGGTGTATTATCAAGGTTGTATTTATTTCTAATTTCATTTGGACTATTTACTGTAATGATTAATCCATAATGTTTTTTAAGTAATGCATCTAAGAAAACATGGTATGCTCTTTCTAAGCTATTTTTACCAATAACAAAATAAACTTCTCCTAATTTAGTTGTATAATACTTTTCAATATCCTTATGAATTGCTTTTTTCTCTACTTTTTCATGGTTTGGTTTAATATCAAAAAATTTGTACTTGATAATTCCAATTCCAATGAATATACTCATTAATGTAGTTAAAATATTGTTATGTGGTGGTAATCTAAATCCAAGGGCAGGTAAGATTATTCCTGTTGGGATTCCTATTAATATTGGGAGGCTTGTACCTAAAACTAAAAATCTTAATCTTTCTTTTAATTCAGTTAATCTTGTTTTAAAATAATGGTACATAAACATTCCAAACCCATAGATAAATGGTAGTATTTGGAACCATAAGAAAAAATAATTATATGCTGGTCCATAATCATATTCCCATAATTGGATGTCATACCCATAACTACTTTCTGCTCCTGGAATTAATCCACCAATAACCAGACCATTACCCCATAGCATTATTATTAATATAATTAATGGAATATACCATAAGGTAATCATTGTTTTGCTTTTTCTGAATATATTTTGTTTTTTCAAGAATACCCAGCAAAAATGTGGGAAAATAAATACTGAAATCATATATCCTGTATAAGATAATTTTCCAAATAATAATGCAAGGTCATAGTTTCCAGTTAACCACATCAATGATTTTCCTAAATCCCATATTGCTTGAGAAAAGAATAATAATGCAAATATTCTGTTAACAACAGCTGATTTGTTTTTTCTATAGATAAATAGAGATAGTAATAACTTTACTAAAAACGCCACAAATGAAATTGTAATAATTATATTATTTGTATGCATTGTTATTTCCTTTCATATTTATTTTTATTAATTAGTAATACTAAATTATCTCCTTTGACTATTTTATAATCATGTTCTGGTAATTTTATAAATCCTTCTTTAGTTTCTATTCCTATTAATTTTGCTTTTCCACTAATTGTTTTTTTAAGCTGACCAATATTAAGTCCAATAAAGCTATTTGCATCAACTGCTTTTTGTTCTCTAAATTCTAATCCTTTTGATTGTGTTACAGCTGCTAATACCCATTTTACAATAGTTGGCTGTTCTGATACAATTGATAATAGTTTACCACCAATTGTTGATGGTGATACAACATGGTCTGCTCCAACTTCCTCTGCTAATGCAACATGTTCGTTATCATTGATTTTAGCAACAATATTTATCCATGGGTTTAAATCACGAATAACATGCACTGCTAGTAATGCATCAGAATCATTATTTAATGATAAGATTACATTTTTCGCATTCTTAATATTTGCTTTTTCTAATGTTTCTTCTTTTGTAGGATCTCCCATTATAAATTTAACATTTGGTATTTGGCTTAACATAGAAACTTGTGTTTTATCTATTACAACAATATTCCAATTTTTATTTTGTAATATTATTTCTTTAAGTGTTGCTTCACTAATTTGGTTCCATCCACATAATATACAATCAACTTTTTCAGTTATTCTATTTATTCCAAGAACTTCTGCTAAATTTGTAGAAATAATGTATTCTGTAATTTGTGAAACTAGAAATCCTAATAAGCTAACACCAAGAATTATAATTGTAATTGCAATTACTCTTCCTTGGAATGAAATTGGTGCAATATCACCATATCCAACTGTTGCTATTGTAACAACTAACCAATAAGCTGCTACAAAATATGGGTTTTGACCTTCTGCGTTTATCTGTGCAAGTCTTTCAGGGTTATCTATTAATTCAACATGAGCAAATGTAATTATAGAAGCAATAAATAATGCAAGAAAAATAAACACTAAAAATATTTTCCATGAAATATAAGTTTTAATGAACCTTTTAATTCTATCGATACCTTTATCTTCTTTTTTAATTTCTACATACTCTTTAAGTTCATCTAACACAAACTATCCCCTCTTTTTTACACTCCATATATAATTATATGTTAATAACTAGTTATTAATACATATATTTATTAACTATATTTATAAAGTTTGTTAATTTTTTATTATCTATTGATAATAACATTTACAATATAATTGTTATTTTCAGGTAATATTTATATATACAATCATACTTATGTTAAATATTAACTAAAAAAGGTGATTAAATGGAAATCTATTCATTAAGCAAGCTTACAAAGGAAGACATAAATAAAGCAGGAAAAAAGGCAGCTTTTTTAGGAGAACTTAACAATGATTTTAATCTTCCACATGGTTTTGTAATCTCAACATCTATTTTTCAGAAATATTTAGAACAAACAGGTTTAAAAGAAAAAATAGCTGAACTTATAAAAAATGTTAATCCTAATAAATTTGATTTTGTTCAAAGCAGAGCTAATAAAATTCAGGAGTTAATTGTTAAAACTAACATTCCAGAAGAAATTCAAGAAGAAATTATAGAATTTTATCATAGTTTAGATTTCAGTGAAACAAATACAGATGAAATAATGAATGATTCTAATGAAGTTTTTGTTGCAGTTAGATCTTCTCCAATTCATTACTTATCTTCAAGAATTCATATTAACTTTTTTAATATTATCAAGGATGAAAAACTTCTTCAGTCTATTAAATTATGTTGGGCATCTTTGTTTACAGCAAAAGCTTTGTATTATTACTTAGAGCATGATATAAAAGAAATAGACATGGCTGTTCTTATTCAAAGAATGTTAATACCTTCTATTTCAGGAAGAATTGATACAGTTTCACAAAAATCAAAAAAAGAAATGGTAATTGAGGCATGTTTAGGATTAGGAGAAGCAATTAGTTCTGGTTTAGTGTTGCCTGATAGGTATATCGTAGACAAAGAAGATTTAAAAGTTTTAAAATATAGAGTTAATAACCAATCTGTCAAATTAATTTGTGATCCCGATGAACAAAAAACAATAAGAATGGGTGTTGCAGTTGAAAATGCTGAAAAACAGAAACTAGATGATCATTTGATTCTTTCAGTTGCAAAACAAGCAAAGAAAATTGAATCTAAACTTGGACAGGCATTAAGGATTGAGTTTGCATATGAAAAAGATAAATTATACATCTTAAAAGCAATGCCATTATCTAAAGAATTATTGCCAACAGGAACTATTCAAGAAATAGTTGATGATTCTTCAAATAAAGAATTTGAAAAAGAACCAGTTGAAGAATTAGCTGAAGAGCAAGTTGTAGAACCTGTTGCAGAACCAGTTACAAAAACAATTGAAGAACCACTTGAAGAGCAAGTTGAAGAACCAGTTGCAGAAAAAGAACATGAATATTTAGATGAACCTGTTAGTGTTGATGATACTAATGAAGTACGTGAAACAGAAGCAGTAAAAGAACAATCACGAATTCAAGAAGAAATGGAAGCTAATGGTTTTGTTGAGGAATCACAAACAGAAATAATTGATGATATTAATACTTCAGAGGTTCATGAAATAGAAGAATCAGAATTAGAGTTACATGAAGATCCTGAAGAAAAAATTATGGAATCTCCAGAAGAAAAAGTTACTGAAGAATTTGGAACAATTGAACAAGAACCATTACAAGAAAAATCTTCTGAAATTGAAGAAATACAAGAAGAGCAAGAACCTAAAAAAGTAAGCTACCCTAATTTTCCTCATGAATTAACTCAAGACGAAGAAGATATTCTTAATAGTCTTCCTAAGGATACAGATGAAGATGCTGTTTATGTTGAAAAAGATGAGAATGAGAATAAACAAAATGAAATTAATGAAATATTAAATGATAGTGGTTATAGTGATGGTGATCATGAACAAATGATGCAAAATTTAGAAAATATTGGGAAAGAAGATGGTGATTCACATTTAGATAAACAAGAAGAAATAAATTTAGAATTAGAAGGTGATTTAGAACATAAACATGAAACAGAACATTCAGAAGTTTATGAAGAAGAAATAGAACAAGAAGAATTACCTCATCAACAAGAAATTAATCAAGAAATTAAACAAGCAATTAATGAGCAACATGAAGTTTTGGTAGAGGAAGAACAAGTTGAAGTACCTACAGAAGAAATTCATGAACCAGCACAAGAAATTGAATTAGAACCAGAGTTTCAAGTAGAATATGAAACAGATGATCATATTGAAGAAGAAACTCAAGAACATGTTGAAGAAGTTGAAGAACTTCCAGAAGAACATAATTATTCAGAACATGAAGAAACTTCTCATGAAGAACCACAAGAAGAAGTTGAAGAACATCCAGAAGAACCAATAGAAGAAACACCTCATTATGAAATTCCTCAAACACAAGAGCCAGAAGAACAAGAACTTCAAGAACATGTTGAAGAATCTACTGGGGAAGCTCATCATGAAGAACTAGTTGAGGAAGAACATCCTAAAGAACATATTTATCCAGAACATGAAGAAGCTCATCATGAAGAACCAGTTGAGGAAGAATCTACTGAAGAAATTCATCATGAAGAACCAGTTGAGGAAGAATCTACTGAAGAAGTTCATCATGAAGAACAAGTAGTTGAAGAAGTAGAAGAACCTTCTGTTTCAGATGAAAATAATGTTATTTCAGAAGATGAACATCCTGGAGAGGGATTTGTTGAAGAATCAGAATATCATAAACCTGGTGAAGATCATGAAGAACCAGAAGTAAAAGAAGAAGAATTCAAACATCCAGATGAAATAATTAATTCTGAATCAGTTGTTGAGGAAAAACAGGAAGAAGAAGAATTTAAACATCCTGATGAAATAATTGATAAAGAAGAAAATAATTAATCTTCAATTGCCTTCTTTATTTCATCTCTGATTTTGTTTAATACATCTTGGTTAGGACTATTATTAATACCTAATGGTGGTTTATTGTATCCATCTTCCCATTTAAGTCCTGCAAATTCTTTTGTTTCTATATATCTTGGTAGGATATGAAAATGTGTATGCTTATCTTTCATCATCAATAATAAATGATGGATGCCATCAAAGTTCCATAACTTTTTTAGTGCTTTTTCTGCATCTTTTACTACTTCATTATATTCTGCCATCTCTTTTTCACTTAATTCTGATAGAAAATCATGATGTTCTTTTGTTATAGCAACACAAGCCCCTAAAAAAGCTTGATTTTTTCTTATTAATAATTTCCAATATTTATATTCTTTGATAGTATTATTTTCATTATCAAATTTCTCCCATATTCCACAGCATGCCATCATATCACCATATATTTGGATATATACAATATTTATATATTTTATTAACAACACTTAAAAATCCCACTTTATTTCTTCTATTATATGACTGATTTAGCATTAGAACAATTAAGGGAACACTTTGGTGTTGATGATTATGCTCTTAGAATTAAATTAGAAAAGATGTTTAGTAATGTCAATAGAACTGATTCTGTTCCTTACACAACTATTCAAGCATTAGAAGTTCTTGTTTCAAGATTATTAGATGATGAGTTAGAACGACCAATTGCTGTGGTTGAGGGTATTTATTCAACTAGTCGTTTGCCAGATAAAAAATCAGGGAAAGGCAAAAATCGTAATGGTATATATAATTTTTATCTTGGTGGCAAATGGTTAACTCTTGGCAAACATCCTCTAAAAAGAAATTATACAGAAAAAAAGAATTTTAAAGTTGGTATTTCATGGGATTTCGAGTCTAATATTGGTGTTGTAGTAGATGATTCATACGAACAATCTAAAATTCAAATGCAAAGGTCTGGCCATGTTTATTCTAATGGAGTTAAGGATATAGAATTATTTGATTTTTCTCGAATTTGGCCTGAAAAGTTTAATGTGTCAACAGGTGTTGCTATAAAAAAAACAAACCAAAAAGGTGAATTTAAAATTGGTGATAACAATTTTAATCTTGGTGTAGATAATTCTAATAATTATATTTTTCTTTTTTTCAGAAATGGTTTAACATATTTTTTTAATCATGAAGGAAAAAAATTAACTAGGGCATTATCAGTTAAACAACAATTTGCAGAACAAATTGATGAGAAGGTAATGAAAATCATGAAACAATACAACAGTTGTGATTTAAAAGAACTTTCACGAAGATCAATGAATTATATGGTTCACATGTGGGAAACTAAACCTTCAAGATTTTCTCCTAGATTCGGAAGAAGATTATTAATTAATGGTTCTTATAGTGCTCCTGTTGGAAAAGGGTCTCATATTAAAATAAGACATTATGAAGGTGATCGTAAGAAGCAGTATATTTTTGTTGGAAGAGCTCATGATGGAAAACCTGTTGAGATTTCTTGGCAAGGTCATTATTTAATTATAAAAGATAAAAATAAACAAGTGCTTAATGCTCATGCTCTTTCAACTCCAGGAATTGAAATGTTAAAACCACATACAATAGATACTTTACAGGAGGCAATTACTATAAGAGACCTTGATGAAAAATTAAGAGCAGAGCTTGCTGTTAATGGTATTAAGTATAGATTTTGTCGGCCTCAAATAAGAGAGTATCTAAGTGGTTATCAACCAAATATAAGAAAAGCAATTCTTGCCCACACTTTTTCTGATGAAAGAATGAATTCATTTTATTTACTTGTTGATAATGGGATAAATATACAAAGATATCCTTTATTATGTCATAGTGCAACTATAAGAAATTAAGCATAAAATAGTTAAATTCCTGTGTAATTATACAAATACTTAAAAATCCATTGTTATTTCTTCTATTTATGGATGTTAGTTTAGAATTAATTCAAGAGAATTTAGAAAAAGATCATGTTAGAAAAAGAACTTTTATAGACATGTATAAGCAAGTTAGAGAGCAATCAAAAGATTTTCCTTTTACCTGTGTTACAGCATTGGAGCATTTAGTTACAAAACTATTAGACAATGATCCTATTCAACCAGTTGTAGCATTAGAAGCAGATTTCTCAACTGATATTAATCCTAATGCAACTTATGAAAGTTATGGCAAGATGACTTCTAGGTTTCAGTTTTATTTTTTAGGGCAGGATATTCATCTTGGAACTTATTTAGCAGCTGATGTTGATGGGAGAAAAATGCATGTTGGTGCAACTTTAAAAAATTTAACAGATCTTACAATTCATCACTCCATTGATGGTGTTGTTGACAGAACATTTCAACTAGAATTATCAGAATTAATAAACTGTGGTTTTATTAAAGCATCTCGCCTTGATTCTTTGAAAGCAGTTGGGTTAAAAAAAGCAACGAGCAAAGGAAAAATTCATTTTAAATCAAAACAATATGCTTTTGGGATGGAATATGCAAACAAGTATATATTTGTTTTTTTAGATAAAGGTGAATTTTACTTTTTTGATGAACAAGCAGAAGAAGTTATTCCTTCTACAACTGGTTTAATTGATCAAGTTTTGTCTGGTAAACATGCTAGAATTAATAAAGTAAAAAGAGAAATAAAAATGTTTGATGCATACCTAAATTCTGCAAAAGCAGGTAAAGGTTTAAGAAAAAGATGGTTTTCTGAACCTAATTCTTTTTCAAAAGATGGGATTAGAATTTTGCTCTCAGGAAAAAAGTCTGCAAGAACTAATTGTGATGGTAATTTAGATTTTAGACATTATGTTGGTGGAAAACCTATTCCTGATTTTTATGTTGATCAAAATTTAAAACCAACAGATGTTGATTTATATTGGTGTGGTCCAAATGTTTTAGTTCTGGATAAATTAGGTAGAGCATTAAATGCACATATTCTTGCAACTCCAGGTATTGAAACTATGAAAGTTCCTTATATTCCTGATTTAGAACAAGCAATTGCTTTGATTCCTCTTAATAATATTGCTTTGCCTAGAATTACAGTTAATTCCAATATTTATTGTTTTTCTACAAAAAAAATAAAGGAATTTCTCAAACCATTTCCAACTTATTGTCCTAAAGCATTATATGCTAGTGTTTATCAAGCACCTTTTGATCCTAGCATTAGGAGGCTTAGAAGTAATTTTAGTGGGCAAAATTCTTTTATGTTGTTAGTGAATTATGATGGTGGTAATTATACTTTTCCTATTTCTAGTATTAATCATATCTGTAGAAAAACTAGCTAATTATAATAACACTTAAAAAGCCTTATTCATTACCTTCTTATATGGGGGCAGAGTTGACTTTAGAAGAGAAACTAGACAAGCGAGTAGAATCTGATTTAGAGATACTTAGCGATGTTTATGATTATCTTAAGGAGCCAATTTCTAATTTCTTTAGCATGTTAGAACGAGTTAGAATCTCACAACCTTTTCCTCTTTATCCACTTGAGAAAATGGTTGATTTATTTCAAGGTTATTTGCTTAATTCTCGTGATCAAGGATTTATGGTTTATTCTTCTATACCTAAACCAAAATCACGAAAAAAATTAAAATTTAAAGCTTATCAAAAACTTTCAAAAAGAAATTTTGAAGATTGTTTTGGTATAGGGTTAAAAGTAATAGGGATGTCTAATAAAATTCATTTAGCAGGTGAACAATTTTATATTGGTAATGGGAGAGTTAATGATCCTGTTTTTATTTTTTTTAATCAAGGAAATTTACACATGTTTGATTCAAAATCTCAACCAATAGAATATAAAAAACTGGAACGTGGGAAATCTGGTATGTCTTATAAAAGACCAAGAAATGTTGGTAATAACAGATTACTTATTACTAAATTGTATTTTAATCGTTTTGATCAAGAAAAAAATTCTGCAGAAGCAGTTGAATTTATGCAAGATATGTGGTATACAAACCCAGAAAGATTTAATGATTATGGTCTTAAATTATTGTTAAAGGGTTTTATCAATGGTATGACTGATATTTCAGGTAATTTTCATTTAACTCATATTAAATATGAAAAAGATGAAAATGATGATTCAGGAATTGAAAAAAGAAAAGATATAAAAGTATTTTATGTTAATCCTTTGTATTCAGATCAGAATGTTAGATTTTCTTGGCGTGGTTCTTATGTTTTAATTAGAAATGGTGGCCATTCATTAGCAGGTGCTGCAAATTTAAATCCTTATCCTGGAATCTTAACTTCTAGACCAGAATATATTGAACATTTACAAGAGGTTATTGCAGTAAGAAATCTTAATTCTTTGTTACAAGATCCAGAAATGCGAGTAAATGGAACTGAATATGTTTTTTCTGCAGATGAAATTAAAGATATTGCTAAAAACTATTCTGATTCTAGTACTTTAGCATTGTTTATGCATTTTTCTTTAGGTAAAACAGATTCAGTTAAGTTACTTATTAACACAGGTAAGGAATTAAAAACAGAAAATATTCAGTATAGAAAAAGAAATGGATCTTTTCCTGATCCAGGTTCTTTAAGAAAGATTAAAACTAGAGAATTTAAAAAAGAAGTAAGGCGTATAAGAAAAGAACATGATGGGTTTGATTCAACTAATAATTCTAAAGAAGCTGTTGAATATCTCAGAAATTTATGGATTTCTAATTCAGAATTATTTGATAATGCTACGGGTAGAATAATTCTTTTAGAAGCTTCCTTAGAATCTAAAGTTCATAAAGATGGTGGTATCATTCCATTTAGTTATTATGAGGATAGCGAAATGAGACGATTTTATGCAGGAAAAAGATATAATGGAAAAGAAATTACATTGTCTTGGCGTGGTCCTTATGTTATTTTAAGTCATAGAAGTGAAAGATTTATACATGCTTATGAAAGAAGTGATTTTGGTTTTGAAGTATCAGGTAGTAAAAAACTAAAAGAATTAGTTGAGGCTGTTCAAATTAGGAATATTGATTCTCTTATACAGCCATGTCTGACTATTAATAATGTTAGGTATCGATTTTCAACACCAGAATTAAGTGGATATCTTAATGGTTTATCAGGCACTACGAATATGGCATTTATGGGGCATGTATTTAAGGATCCATCTCAAAGTGAATTTCACTTTCTTGTAAAAGCAAATGATACTAACTATATGTTTAGCATACAGAATGTAAGGTATGGTTTGAAAAGAAAATAATTATTTTTTTAATACTACAATCTTCTTGCTTAAACTTTTATGTAAATAATGATTAAACTCTGCTTTTATTTTCCATTTACCTAATAATTTTTTATATTTTGCATCATTAGGAAACATTACTACTATTTTCTTTGAAAATTTATATGCCTTTTCTAAGAATTTCTTAACTACTACTTCAATTTCTTTTGCCTTTGTATTTCTACCATAAGGAATATCAGTTACAACTGCATCAACTTTTTCTTTAAAATCTAATGCATCTCTTAATCCAACTTCAAATTTATTAATTCCATAATGATCTAGATTAATTACACCTTTTCTTGCCATAATCACGTCTAAATCACAACCAATTATTTTATGACCTAATAATCCTGCTTCAATTAATATTCCACAAGTTCCACAAAAAGGATCTAATACTTTTTTCTTTCTAAGACCAGTAGAAATATTAACACATGCTTTAGCAAGTCTTGGATCTAATGAACTTGGATGTAGTTGTGGCCTTAAATGTGCTTTTCTCTGCAAAAAATCTTTGGAATTCTTCCAAATTAATTTAGTTACAAAAATCTTATTACCAAATTTAATAAAAACAAACTCACTATTAGCTTTCTTTAAATCAACTTTTGGTTTTCTTAATTTATTCCAAATTAAATCTGCATATTTTCTTTCATTAGAAACATCAATGCCAACACATCTTACACAATATTTTTTTTTGTAATGCTTTTGCCAATCAAACTTCTTAATTTTACTCAATAAATTTTTCATAGAACTTTCAAACAAAATTTCATATGCAAAATTAGTATATGCTAGGTTCTTAATTGCTTTAGCTTTCTTATCACTAAGATTAATTAAAGCTAACTCTTTTTTACTCACAATCTTATTTAATCCAAGATACTCAATAACTTCAAACTTACTTAACCTTAAATCTTGCTTAGATAACACTAATATATATTTCATAGACTATGTTTTACTAATAAAATATATAAAGCTTCTCCTCTTACACGTTTATATGGCTAAAAGAGGCAGACCAGTAAGATCAGAGATTAGGGAAAATATAGCAGAGATATTATACTTTAAGCGTAAGGCTTTTGGGTATGAATTAGCTAAACTTTACAATCAAATATTTCCAAAATGTACTTCAAGGGTTATTTATTATCATCTTAAAAAAGGTGAAACATTAGGAGAATTTAAAATCCATAAAATCATTAAGGAAGATGGTAATTTTAGTTGGGGTTCAACAGTTGAAAGAATATATTATGAATTAGGTGAAAAAGCAACTCCTCAGATAAAAGATCAAGTTAAAGAATTCTTTGATAAGAGAGATAAATAATTTTAATAATATTTATTACAATAATGTATATACCTTTTTCTATATTAGCACGAAAAACTTTTTATATCAATTAATATACAATATATTAATTCAACATAATTTAATATTAATAGTTAATAATTAATAATATGGGGTGTTATACATGGCTGATAGACAAAGATGGAATTCAAGAATGATTTTTCTTTTTGCAGCAGTAGGTTCTGCAATTGGTTTAGGCAATTTATGGAGGTTTCCTTATTTAACATTTAAATATGGTGGTGGTGCTTTTCTTATTCCATATTTAATTGCATTATTGGTTTTAGGTATTCCACTTTTAATTATGGAATTTGCAATTGGTCAAAGAATGCAGCAAGGTGCAGTTCATGCTTTTAAGAAAGTTAATCATAGGTTAGCGGGCATTGGTTTTGGAGCAGTTTTTAGTGGTTTTGTTGTTTGTGTTTATTATGCAGCTGTTATGGCCTGGGCCCTTGTTTATTTAATAAAATCATTTGCAGTTAAGGTTCCATGGACAGGAGGGGCTGAAGGGTATTTTTATAATAATGTATTAAAAATAACAGATGGTATTGGCACGATTGGTCATTTTAATTGGGTGTTATTTTTTGCTTTACTTGCTGTTTGGGTTTTGATATACTTCTGTGTTTGGAAAGGAACTAAGAGTGTTGGTAAAGTTGTTATGATAACAATGCCTTTGCCAATTATTCTGCTAGTAGTCCTTTTTATCAGGGGAGTTACATTACCAGGTGCATTGACAGGTATCATTTTTTATTTAAAGCCAAACTTTGGTGCACTATTTGATACAGAGGTATGGTTAGCAGCAGTTTCTCAAATCTTTTTTACATTAAGTTTAGCATTTGGGATAATGATTGCTTATGCAAGTTATAATAAAGAAACTTCTGATATATCAAAGAATGCTTATGTGACTGCTTTAGTGAATTCAGCAGTATCTTTATTCTCAGGGTTTGTTGTGTTCTCTGTTTTAGGATATATGGCTACTGCTCAGGGTGTTGGTGTTGCAGATGTTGTAACTTCTGGACCAGGATTAGCATTTGTTGCATTTCCACAAGCTTTGTCATTAATGCCATTTGCAGCATTTTTTTCAGTGTTATTTTTCTTAACTTTGCTTAGTCTTGGGATAGATAGTGCATTTTCACTTGTTGAAGCAGTTAATGCTACTTTTTTAGACACTAGCAAAAAATTAGCAACAAAGAAAGTTGCATTTTATGTTTGTTTTGTTTCATTTGTTTTAGGGATTATTTTTACCACAGGAGCAGGTTTGTATTTCCTAGATCTTATTGATCATTTCATAACAAACTTTGGTTTGGTAATTGTTGGTATATTTGAGGCAATTGCAATAGGTTGGATTTTTGGAGCAGAAAAGCTTAGGACATACATTAATTCTGTCTCTGACTGGAAGGTTGGCAAATGGTGGAACTATGCAATCAAATATTTTGTTCCAGCTGTATTAATCATTATGGTTGTTGCACAGTTTATTAATGAAACTAAAGAAAACTATGGTGGTTATCCTGGTTGGGCAATTGCTGTTGGTTGGTTAACTGTAATTATACCAATTGTTATAGGAATTGTTTTAGCAATCAAACCTATGAAAGTAGAAGTTAATGTTTAATTTCTTTTTTTTATTTCTTTGATTTTCTTTAACAGGCCGGCAGGCTCTTTTTGTTCTGACTTATTTTTTATTATATATTTCCTTTTACTATGTTAACAATAAATCCAACAACAACAACGGCACGGACGGACATTTGCAAGCAAATATCCTACTCGCTTTCAGCTCGCCCGGCCATGCTGTTGGATTTAAAATACTTATCTCATCATAATTTATTTTAAAACATTAAAGAATTAACCAAAGAAACTAAACGGATTACCTAAGTAAGTACTTAATAATCCAAATAACAAAAATGCTAAAAATAAGAATGCAATAAATACCCAAACCTTTTGTGCTTTTTTCTTATTATTCATAACCTTGTGTAAACTAATTTGCAGTATTCTTCCACCATCAACAATTCCTAGTGGTAATAAATTAGCTAGTCCAATAAACAAATTAAGTAAGAATAGCCATTTAAACAAGCTTTTTAACCAGAATACAAATGGTGCTAACCATCCATAACCTTCTTTGATTTTTGCTTCATTTTGAATATTATTAATTCCTATTAATGGTTTGGTTTCATCTCCTGGCATTGAGGTAGTAGTAATTACATAAGTTGAATTGCCTTCTCCAAATGTTATTTCCTCTCCTGGTTCAACACAATAACTTATATCAGTATAAAACTCTTCATAACTATTAATTTTTTTATCATTGTACATATCAATAATTGTCCCATCTTTTAATCCTGCTTCTCCTGCAGGAAGAGAATCATTCATTATATCAAAGCTAAAACCAACGGGTTCTGTAATATATGCTTCTACAGGGCTAATAATCCATGCTGATGCAAATAAAATCATAAGTGCTAATACAATATTTGCAACAGGTCCAGCAGCTAAGATTGAGTATTGAACAATATCTTTGGTTTTCTTCATCTTTTTTTCATTTGGTTCAACAAATGCTGCAGGTATTATTGGAACTAATAGGGCAAGTACTGCAAAACCACTAGATGTTACTTCTAAATCATGAGCACGTGCAACAACACCATGTGCAAATTCATGAACAACTGCTAAGATAAAAATAGAAATAATCCAGTCTGTGAAAGGTAGAAAACCAATTCCTGGTATATTTGTAAATGGTAAAACTAAAACCATGCCTGGTTGAGTAACCATTGGTTGAAACACTAATTTCAACATTAATAATAATACTGCAACTGAAATATAAATCATTCCAACAAAACCAATGCCTATGGATATATAACCAAATAATTTAACATATTCTCTATATTTACTTGATATTTTATCCATTAATTTTATTCCAAGTTTAGTTCTGTAAAGAATAATATAAATGAATGGGAAAAAAACTTTTTGTACATCTAATTGTTTTCTTTTAATAATTAAAAATACTCCTAGAATAATAACAAATAAGATTGCAAATATTATCTGTATGTCCATTAATAATCCTCTTTTTTAGTATGTAATTAATAAATTCTAATTGATTATAAAAAATTTAAATAAATAAAAAATCTATTTCTTTCTTTTGATTCTAAGTTCAGATGTGTTGCACTTTCTACACTTAACTTTTCCAGCTAATACTTTCATGTTTGGTGCTCTAATTTTACATTTGCATTTTCTACATACAAATATGTTTTTGAACAATCTTGCCTCAGCTTCTGCGTATTTTACCATGATTATCTACCTTCCTCAATTTTAACTTAATCACTCTTAACTTGTTTCATTACTTTTGAATCCAGTACAACCCAAAATAACACATTACATCCTTCAACACATCCTTCTTTTAATTCCGCAGGAATTTCTAGGTCAAAAGTTTCATATGTTTCAACATCCATTACATTTGCTTTACTTTCTGAAATAGATAGTACTTGAGCTGTTCTTTTATCAATAATTGGAACATCAATATTGTCATGCCCTGGCATAACAATTACTCTTTTTTTATCATCTAGTATGCCAACTGCACTTAATCTTACTTTTGCATGCCCATGTTTACCTGGCCTTGAAACTTGAGTATCAGTTACCTTACATGCTGCTCCGTCTACTACGACATAACTGCCTTTTTGCAGACTTATTATACTTGATTGTTTTGTTTCACCCATATTATCACCTTAACACAACTTATTATTATCATAATATTGTTTTTATAACTTATTTTTGTCATCAATTAATAACAATAATACTTGATAATCTTATAATTACGTTTATTTGTATTAGTTTAAGATTTAGTTAGGTCTTTATAAATATTATTATTATATAGCAAGATAATCTTTATATATCTTAGAAAATATCACACTTAAATGAGAGATTACACAAAAAAGAGACAATTAAAGATAGTTCTTAGTGTATTTATAGTAATATTATTCATATTATTGGTGTTGTTATCATTTGAACTCTTTAGGGTGCTTACAAAAGATAATGTTGTTAATGAAACATCAACAGATACTATGGATTCAGATGCTACATTAAATTTTATTGAAATTCCAGAAACAATTAAGGTTCCTAAGGAAAAACCAGGATTTTTACCCAAATCATTTGCATATGTTCTATCAGATTATGACATGAGTACTGCTAGTAAACTAAGAAGATTTGATGTTGTTGTGCTTGATCCTTATAATGCTGATGAAGATTTTATGATTGAAGTTAAATCTTCAGGTTCACTTGTTTTAGCAAACTTAGATATTGGTAAAGCTCAAAATGGGAGGAACTATTGGTCAAAATTAGATAAAAACATATTAATTAAACCAGATCAGGATGTTGATGGTGAATTTTTTGTTGATATTAATGATGAATCTTGGCATAATGCAATTATTAATTATGAAATCCCTTATATTTTTGCATTAGGTGATTCAGGTAATGAAACAGATTCATATCATGGTTATGATGGTTTAGTTATAGATAATATTGACATAATAAATGATTATCCAGAAATGAAAACTGGAGTTTACAAATTAATAAAAGCGATTTCTCAGAAATATCCTGGATTATTGATTGTAGTTAATCGTGGTTTTGATATCTTGCCTTTAGTTTATCCTTTTGCAGATGGTATTTTATATGAAGATATGTGTTATTATTACAATGAAGGAGCTGGAAGATATCAATCAAAAGATAGTTTAAAAGAGAAAAAAGTATTAATTAATACAGTAAGAAAAAAACAAATACCAGTTTTTGTTCTAGATCATATTTCTACAAATCCACCTAATGAAGGTAGTGCATTACAATGCCATGATATGGCAACAACCTATAATGTTCAAGGTTTTAATTTTCTATGGAATGCTAATTCTATTGATTATGAGTTATATTTATGGGACTTTCTTGAGATAAAATAAAAAAAGGTAAAAAGTTAGAAATCTGAAGTTAGAAGTGGGTAAGTAGGATATAGTTATAAATGTAATAATAATTACTAACTTATAACCCACTACAAACCTATAACTTATTACTACAAACTTATTTTATTGTCACGGAGTGTAGCATTGGCATAAATAAAAAGATTTATTAAACATGTAATTTTAGTCTAATATATGTTATGGTTAATACTCGGATTAATTAGTGGGTTTTCTTTTGCATTATATCATATTGCAAATAAGAAATATATTAAATCTGCAAATCCTACTTATTTTGCTTATTGGGTATTATTTTTTACAGCAATATTTGCTTTTCCATTTATTTTTATTTTATGGGAACATTTAGTTCTAAATAAAATGACAATATTTTTTATGGTTTTGTTAGGTGTTGTAATTGTAATAACAAGACCAATGTATTTACATGCATTGAAAATTTCAAATGTTTCAAAGACTGCTCCTTTATTAACACTTACTCCTCTTCTTACTTTAATTTTAGCAATGATCACATTGAGAGAATTTCCTTCTTCCTTGGGTATTGTTGGTGTTATTTTATTAGTTGCAGGAACTTATTTTCTAAATTATTCTCCTAAACAACATAAACATATTTTAGAGCCATTTACTTTAATTTTCAAACATAAAGGATCTCAACTTATGTTTATTGTTGCCGTTGTTTATGGTTTTGGTTCTGTTATTGATAAAAATATTGTACTTAATTCTAATCACATCACACGACTTGTTCTTTATAGTTTTATTGCTCTACCAATGTTTACTGCTTATCTTATGTTTAAGGACGGTTGTTCTAAATATGTTAAAGAAACTAAATTTACTTTCAAAGAGCATTGGAAAGGGATTATTCTTACAACTTTAATATTTTATTGTGTAATTATTCCTCAAGTTTGGGCTTATACTATGACTTATACTGCATATGTTATTTCATTAAAGAGAACAGCAGCTATATTTACTGTAATCATTGCATATTTTGCATTTAAGGAGAAAAAGAATTTCTGGTATATTTTGTTTGGAACTATGTTAATGGTTTTAGGTGTTGTATTGATGATATTGTGAAAGTTAGGAGGGTTCTTTACCTTCCAGACCTTCCAAACACCAAACCTTCCAAACCTTTTTTTAACAAACTTTATTAATATCTACATACTTCTAAATTATATAATAATAAGATAATAGAGATGATAGAGATGGTGATGTAATAATGCGGAGATGTTTAACAAGCGGGGTTGTATTAGCAGCATTTTTTGCTGTTATGGGGATTGACACCTGTGGGCCTTGTCATAAGGGTAAAGAAGAATCTAATCCATCTTCTTCAGTTATAGGTATGTCTAAAACAATACCATTATCAGATGCTGTTTCTGAATCGCCAATTGGTCCTGACAATCCAGGATATGAACCACAAGAAAGAATATCACTGGATGATTTTGCTCACATTGATTCTGATAAAAAAATAGAGATTGCTTTTTATAAAACAGGTAAAAATTGGGGTGCATATTGTAGTTATGGAAATACTTCATTTGAAACAAATCCCATGGTTGGTTTTGGTAGTGTGATTAATTATGTAGGGGATTTTCTTGAAAGTGATCCAGGAATATCTACTGATAGTCTTGAAGCTTCATTAGTTCATACAAATTATATTTACATTAAACCATCTAATTTTCTTAATTCAAGATTAGTAGATCCAGAATATAGGTCATTATCAACACAACAAACTAAAGATGCAGTTATTGGTTTAAGTACAGGAAAATATGCATTAATGTTTAATGCTTCATCAACACAAATGTTGATTGAAAAAACAAGGTGAAATTGAAAAATGCCAAATATGATTATTTTAGGAACACAGTGGGGAGATGAAGGCAAAGGTAAAATAGTAGATTATCTGGCAGAAAAAGCAAGTGTTGTTGCTCGTTTTCAAGGTGGAGCAAATGCAGGTCATACATTAAAAATAGATGACAAAAAATATGTTCTTCATTTAGTTCCTTCTGGAATTATTACAGGAAAAAAATGTATTATTGGTCAAGGTTTAGTTGTTGATTATAATCAATTTGTTAATGAAATAAGAGAATTGAGACTTAGTGGTGTAGAAATTACTCCTGAAAATTTAATCTTGGATGGTAATGCACATGTTATTATGCCTTATCATCGTGTTTTAGATATGATTAAAGATAAACATATAGGGACAACAGGTAGAGGTATAGGGCCTGCTTATGAAGACAAAGCAAATAGGACTAGGGCTATAAGAGTTAATGATTTGTTTAGCATAAATTTAAAGGAGAGATTAGAAAAAAATATTGAATTTTACAATAATTTATTTGACTTTTTTTCTACAAAACATGGAAAAACAAGAGAAGAAGTAGCTTTTTCAATATTTGAAAATAATCCATCATTTAAAATATATTTTGATGAAAATTTTTATTTGTCTGTTGAAGCAATAAATAATGATTTAGAAAATAAAAAATTATTTGTGCAACAATTTGTTAAAACAGATGAATCAAAATTAGTTATACAAACTGCATCTCAAAATAAATCTTTATTAGCAGAAGGTGCACAAGGAACAATGTTGTGTGTGGATAATGGTACTTACCCATTTGTTACTTCTTCAAATACTGGTCTTGGTGGTGCAATTAATGGATTAGGTGTTTATGTTGATTATGATTATAGGATTGGAATTGTTAAAGCTTATACAACAAGAGTTGGAGGTGGACCATTTCCAACTGAACTTTTTGATGAGTATGGTGAACAATTAAGAAAACAAGGCGGTGAGTTTGGTGCAACAACAGGACGTCCAAGAAGATGTGGTTGGTTTGATGTTGCTGTAGTAAAAAAATCTATTATGTTAAATGGGATTAATTATATTGCTTTAACCAAATTAGATGTATTGAGTGGTTTTGATAAAATTAAATTATGTGTTGGTTATGATAATGAAGGGAAACCAATTTATGAAGAAGTAGATGGTTGGAATGAAGATATTACAAATGCAAAATCATTTGATGAGTTCCCAGTGAAATGTCAAGATTATGTTAAAAAGTTACAATCGTTATTAAATACAGATGTTGGGGTTGTAAGTGTTGGACCTAAACGTAATCAAACAATTATAATTAAACATATTGAAGAAAACATATTGGAGAATTGATAAAAATAAAATAGAAATAAAATAGAAACAGGAAACCAAATAGAAACGAGAAATAAAATAGAAATAATAATAATTGATGATTGATAAGATCAATCTTGGTGATTCAAAATGAAATTAAATCCACTAACAGCAGTATCTCCTATTGATGGAAGATATTATCAAAAAACAAAGTTTATGCAGGATTATTTTAGTGAATACGCATTATTCAAATATAGATTAATTGTAGAATTAAAATATTTACAATTCTTAAGCACTAAAAGAATAATTAGAAAATTTACTAAACAAGAAAAATTAATTCTTGCAAAACTTGTTAAAAACTTTTCTCCAAAAGAAGCAGTATTAGTTAAAAAGATTGAAAAAAAAACAAATCATGATGTCAAAGCAGTAGAATATTACATTAAGAAAAAACTTGCAAAATCATCTTTAAGAGATGTTTTAGAATTTGTTCATTTTTGTTTAACTAGTAATGATGTGAATAACACAGCTTATGCATTAATGGTTAGAGATTATATTAAACTTTTTAATGTTGTTAATTTAAAAAAACTATTAACTAAACTTGAGCAATTAGCAAATAAATATGCTTCTCTTCCAATGTTAGCAAGAACACATGGACAACCAGCTTCTTCAACTACTCTTGGAAAAGAATTTAATGTTTTTGCTTCTCGTTTAAGGCAACAATTTCAACAATTGCAAGAATTTAACATTAAAGCAAAGCTTAGTGGTGCAACTGGAACATATGCTTCTTTTAAATCTGTTATTCCTGATTTAGATCCAATCAAATTTTCAAGAGACTTTATTATGGCTCTTGGTTTAGAACCTAATTTAATTACTACACAAATAGAGCCACATGATAATTTAGCAGAGTTATTCCATTTAATGATTAGAATTAATAATATTTTGTTAGATTTAACAAAAGATATGTGGATTTATATTATGCAAGATTATTTCAAATTAAAAGTTATAAAAGGTGAAGTTGGTTCATCAACAATGCCACAAAAGGTTAATCCTATTGATTTTGAAAATGCAGAAGGAAATTTAGGAATGGGAAATTCTTTTTTTAGTCATATGTCTTTGAAGCTTCCTGTTTCAAGACTTCAACGTGATTTAAGTGATAGCACAGTTATGCGGAATGTAGGAGTAGGTTTTGCTTACAATGAAATAGCATATTCTTCCTTGTTGAAAGGATTAAATAAAATAGAAGTTAATCATGAAAAAATAAAATCAGAATTAAAAGATAGATGGGGATTATTAGCTGAGCCTTACCAACAAGTATTTAGAAAATATAGTGTTAAGAATGCTTATGAAATTTTGAAAAATCTTAGTAGGGGAAAAAACATAACAAGGGATGATTTGCATAAATTATTAGATAAAATTAATATACCAGAACATGAAAAAGTTAAATTAAGGGAGCTAACACCTGAAACATATATTGGTGTGGCAGAAAAATTAGCAAAATTAAAATGACAATTGGACTATTCATTGGACGATTTCAGCCATTTCATAATGGACATTTGGCTGTTATCAAGAAAATATTAGAAAAACATGATTCAGTTATTATTGTAATTGGTTCTTCACAAGAGCATGATACAGCAGTTAATCCTTTTTCAGCTGAAGAAAGAAGAAAAATGATTGAATTAGCATTAACAGTTGAATGTATTGAGAATTATCAGATTGTTGATGTTCCTGATATTAATGATAATGCAAGATGGGTTGGCTATGTTAGTGATAAAATAATTGCAAGTTCAGATGATTTAGAAAGTTCTAACCCCTTTGATATTGTTTATTGTGGTGCAGAATTAACAAGAGATCTTTTTGAAAAAGAAGATTATAAGGTTGAGTGGATTGATGAAAGAATAGGTGGTATTAGTGCTTCTGAGATTAGATTAAGAATTTCTAAGGATATGGATTGGGAAGAAATGGTACCAAAAAAGATTGTTGAGTATATTAAGGATATTAAAGGCGTTGAAAGGGTTAAATCCTTATAATTTAAATTTTTCTTTATAATTTTTAATAACAATATTTTTATATTCTAATATTTATAGTACTAATATGGCCTTCAAAAGAACAAAAAAAGCAATTAAAAAAACAACTGATGGAATTAAGAAGACATCCAGGAATATAAAGAAAACTACTGATGATATTTCTGATAATATTACTGATAATATTGATGAAACTAAGTTTAAGATTAAGATGAAAGCTAATGAATTCGCAGATAATATTGATAAAACTAAAAAAAAGATAACAAAAAAGGCAGATGAGCTTGCAAAAGATATTAGAAAAAAGCTTATTGCTTTAGCTTTTATTGCATTTTCTGGGTTCTTTATCTGGTTATTATTTACATTTTTGTATTTTGTATATGGTTTCAATGTTATTGCATGGATAAAAAACCTGCCATATATTTATCCAATATTCCAACATATTTTTGATCAAATTGCAGCTCAATCACAACAAGGTCTTTATTATATGTTTTCTTTTTCCTCAATCTTTGTGTTTCCAGTTCCTTTAGAGTTTGTATTTTTTGGTTTTCTTAAGCAAGGTTTTGCTCCAAAAAGTCTTTATCTAATTACAATTGCAGGTGTTTTTACTGGACAAAATCTTAATTTCTTTTTTGGGAGATTTTTGGGATTCTTAATTAAACCCTATATTAAGAAAAGAACAAGAAGGGCATTGAGAAGAAGATTACACAAGTATGGTGTATTTGCAATTGCATTTATGCATCTTTTACCCTTACCTTACCCCTTGTTTAATTTTGTTGTTGGTTTAACAAAATACAATTACTTTAAATGGATAATAGTGATGCTGCCTTCATTATTAATTAATTATTTGATCTTTTATTGGATATACTTGAAATGGTTCTAAAAAGGCTTGTAGGACTTGAAGCTAGTAAGGCTTGTAAGGCCAACTGATAGTAGCCATACAAGTATTACTAACATTAATCTCCTACAATCTTTTATATCTTTCATTATCTAAATCTTTATATTCTAATTAATTTTTATAATTATCATGAACTTCATACAATACTCTTTAATTTTGCTTGTATCATTCTTAGGTATTATTTCAGGATTCATCTTATCATTAATAGCTCCTGAAGAATTAAGATCAGGTAAAAGGTATTTTGATTGGCTTGCAAGAATAATTGTGTTCTTAATTATGTTCTTTTTCATTATCTATACTAAAGCAACCTCATTTCATTATATTTTCTTGGTTATAATTATTTTATTAGTACTTTTTACTAAAAATAAATATCTTGATTATTCTTATCCTTTATTTAGTATAGTTATCTTTTTTTCATTGGAAAGCACAACTTTGTTGTTAATCCAATCTTCTTTAATTTTCATTTTAGGATTAGTTATTGCATCTTTATTCATGACAAAATATGAAAATAAAGAGAAAATAATTGGTTCAAGAATAAAGATATTTGGTTTATTGTTATTAAGATATGTTTTATTTTTAATTATTGGGTTGTTATTTTATTTATTTGCTTAGAATTAATTTGTTTCTTGTGTTAATCTTTATCTTCAATCTTGTTTTTTTCTTCAATGTTTGCAGTTGTTGTTTCATCTATTTTGTTATTATCTTCTTCAGGATTTTCAGTTTGTTTTTTCTCTTCTTTTTCAATAAAAACAATTTTTCTCATTGCCATTTTACTATATTTTTTTTCTAAATCTTTTTTTACGTTTTCAATACTCATTTTCATATTGTTCTTTTCAAGAATATTAATATCACTAATGGTTTCTTTACATTTTTTCAAGAAATGTTCTTGCTTGTACAACATATCATTAAAATCTTGATTAACTCTATTGCTTAAGATTTGTGTATCAATCTCTTTTTTTACATTCTTAACTGATTTATGGTTATTAATAAAATTTTCAATATATCTTTTGCTTAATTTTTCAACTGTTTGTATTGCTTTGTTTTTTTGTTTGTCTTTAAGTTCAATTTTATTCTCAATAATATTTTGTTTTAGTTTAGTTAAAATATCCATTATTTCTAATTTATCATCACCTAACAATGCTAATATTGGACTTTGGGCATATCTCTCTACTGCTTTTTCATTCATTGACATTCTACTATGTTTTTTTAATGGTCTTGATAAAGCTGAGAAATCATTATTAATATTGTCTTCTATTTTTTTAATATCTTCTATTAAATTATCACGTTTTTCAGCTAATTTTTTATAGCTAAGATATGCTTCACTTTTTTTTAATTGACTAATCTTTTTGTCAATCTTTTCTCTTGATCGTCTATATTCTTCTAAATCTTCTCTTTTGTCTTTTACTTTTTTATCAATATCAGACAATGCTTTTTGTTTGTTTTTGAATTCTTTTAATGATTCTTTAATCTCATCTAAATTATAAATTGGTGATTTTTCAATTAAGTCTTGTATTTCTTTAGAACTTTCAACTATTTTTTTTAGGCATTGTGCAACTTTACTGCTTTCATTTGCCATGAACTCCTGCATAACGTGATAGCCTCTGATGGTTTGTTTGTTTAATTCAATGACTTTTCCATTAAAATCTTTATAAAATCTTTTTCCAGAATAAAAACCTTTATTGCTTAAATCTAATGAATCAGCAAATTGGTTTAATCTTAAAATATATGTCTCCCTATTTCCTTGCATTATTTGTATTGCTCTTAGTGCAATTTTATCATTTTTCAATTCTGCTTTGCTTAACTCATTAAGGCTATTTTTTAATTCTTTTACTTCTGTTTCCATTCTAACATAGATTTCGTTAATATCTTTATCAATATCTTCAACTATTTCAGAAGTATGTTTGTTTAACCATATATCTATTTCTTCTATTTTAATATGTTCAATTTCTTCTGTAGTTTCAGATTTTTTAAATAGATCTTTTAGGAATTTTAGCATAGAATAAAAGATATATTAGTTATTTAAAAAGTTAATGGAAATAATTATGACAATGTTGCCAAGCATACTATAAAATTAGTTTTGTATGTATTTGTCTCCTGTTTTTAGTGCAATCTCTGCTCTTTTCAACTCTTTTTTCAGGTATAATGCATGCTCATCATTAACTAAATCTTTGATTTTATTAAATAATTCCTCAGGATCTTTAGAACTATAGCTGTTTTTAAGCTGATCTTCATAATTATAATGTTCAGCTGTGATTAATTGATTTCTTATGGTTATGATAAAATAACCATTTGGGTCTAATTTCATATATTTAGGTATTGTTTATGGATATATAAAGATTTAGATAAAACTTAGAATTTCAATATATGTTTTAAAGAATAGGTGTAAGAGATTAATTTAATTTTCTGAAGAATTTCTAATTTAATTCCAGATATCTTCCGTTTCTCGTCGGAAATCTTCTAAAAAACCATCAATTAAACATATTAATAACCTCCTCTTTTTATTTATCATGAAAACAAAATATTACATTGATACATGCATTTGGAGAGATTATTTTGAAAACAGAAAAGACAGATTTAGGCCATTAGGGGAATGGGCATTATTTTTATTAAATATGATTATTGATGATAATAATTCAATACTTTATTCTAATTTAGTTTTAGATGAATTAAGAAAAGAATACAATGAAGAAACAATATCAAATCTATTTGAACCTTATAAAAATTGTTTAATTAAAGTGGGTATGTCTCGTCAACAAATGCTTGAAGCAACTAGAAGATCAAGATTAATAAATATACCTTTCGCAGATGCATTACATGCAATTCTTGCTAGGGATAATTCAGCAATATTAATAACAAGGGATAAACATTTATTTGAATTACAAAATATGGTTGAAATTAGAACTCCGGAAGATTTATTCTAGACTATGGTACTTATTCAAGATTAAATTTCTTCAAATACTCCTTACTAACTTGCTCTCTTATTACTCTATCTTTCCACAAAGGTGTTTTTACTGGAGATTTTCCGAAGCTTTTGAGTACTCTTTCATCAATTTGCTGCATTCTTAACTCCTTTAATTTATCTCTAATTGCTTCTCTGATAAATTCTGTTTTAGTACTATAATTTAGTTTCATTGCTTTTTCAATTTCTTTAGCAAATCTTTCCTCAACTTTAATAGTTATTGATTCCATAAGACTAAGTAAGACTAAGTAATATATATATTTTTTGATTATTAAATATCTAAACTCAAACCACTCTTGAGTTAACACACACCTTTAAATAGATAATTTACTTAATATGCATGAATATGGGTTTACTTGGTAAATTAATGTTTTGGAAAAAAGAACCAGATTTTGGTGATTTAGGTAAAGATCTTAATCTTGGAAATGATTTTAATAGTATGGGGAATAACAATTTTGGTGCAGATGCAGCTTTGCAAGGTGATCAACTTGGATTACAAACAAGTAATGCAGGTATGCCTCAAGACAGTTGGCAAAATCAACAATCTCAAGATTATGGGATGAATACTACAAAAGGAACTTATCCAGGTGGTCAACAACAACAACCTCAACATCCTGGTCCAGGGTATGAAAAACCAGAATTAGTTCAAGAACATAAACAATCATTTGGTACTGATAATTATACTGCACAAAAAGATTTTGAAGTTATTTCTGCTAAATTAGATGCACTTAAAGCAGGTTTAGATGCAATGAATCAACGTTTAGCAACTATTGAACGAGAAATGCGACATAAGAAATGGTAATTACTGTAATGTTTTGATTCTTATAATTATTTTTGTTGTTCTTCATGAATTTTTGTTATTGGTTGATAAGTTTCTTTTCTATCTAATGGTTCTGCAACTTCACTACTTCGTCTAATTTGTTTAGGAATATAAGTTTTTTTAATGGGGTATGTTCTCAAAAAATTACTAACAGCAGATCTAATTTTTGCAGTCCCTGCTCTCCTTCTTATTTCATCGAAAAAAGTATGGTATTCTTCTAATTTTTTAGTTTCAATATCAATATAATCACTTAATACATAAAGAGCAAAATAAGTTGTGCTTAACAATTTATTAACTTCTTCTATTTTTTCATTATTTTCTTCAGCTCTTTTCTCTTTTTCTGATTCTCTCCTCATTGTTGTTGGAATTGATGTAAGATCTCCAATATTACTTCCTGTAAAATATGTTCCTTTTATTGCTTCTATTGTTAAGTCAACTAATGCAACTAATTTACCAACATCACCTGCTTCTAAATAAATTTTGAAATCATCTTTTAACTTTTTTTTAGCAGCTGCAATTCTCTCTAAGCTTTCAGGAGTTATCATCTCTTTTTTATCTATATTAAATCCAAGTAATCTTCTTGAAGAATATTTCATGACTATTTTATATAATGAAGAAATAGATTTTTGTGGTTGCCACATTTCTAAATAATTTCTCCCTTCTTTTTTGCCTTTTTTCTGATTTTTAATAACTGAAGAATATCTTTCATACATCCAAGTATAGCTTTCTAATGCTGTATGTAATTGTTCTTTTGCTTCAAGATCTTTAATATCACTTTCTTTAGCAGTTATTTCTTCTAATGCTGCTACTTTACTCTCTTCACCTTTTTGAACTGCTATTCTTAATGCTTTTCTTTGACCTTCTGTACTTGGAAATATGAATATTGTACCTTCTTCTGTATCCTTTTTCAGTATTTTTTGTGGTATGAATCTTTTTCCCATTTTACCTCACAAGTTTTTCATCTATAACTTACATCTTTGCACATATACTAGAAAATAAAAGTCTTTCATCTACATATCAAAACTTATTATATATTACGCAATTAAGATATATAAACCTACTGACTAATATTGTGGAGAAAATAAGAATTTGACATATTTGATTAAACAACAATATTAATTACTAATTTAATATTATTTATTATTAAATATAAAACATTAAACTCTGCTTTTATATTTACAATATTCTCCTTTGGCTTTCTGACTCTTTTTATCTTCTGGATATTGATCAAGATCATTTCTTTCATCATAGCCACAGCTACATACTTTAACTTTTGCACCTAAATATTCAACTAATTTGCATGGCTTTTTGCATTTTGGACATTCCATGGTTTTATTTTTATTTCTTTTTATTATATAGTTTTTCTTTTTTTAATTTTTTTTAACAGGCCAGGAGGCTCTTTTTGCTGTTATTAATTTAATTTTTACTATTTTTTCCTTTTTAATATGTTAATTATAAATCCAACAACAACAATGGCACGGACGGACATTTGCAAGCAAATATCCTATTCGCCTTCGGCTCATCCAGCCTTGTTGTTGGATTTAGAAATCTTCCTGGCCAAGTTGTTTTTTCTTATTATAAGGCCCAATTCATTTTAGGCTCATCTGGTCTTGTTATTGGATTTTATAACTAAATTCATCCTTATTTTTATTATTCCCACTTATTTCATAATTAAATATATAAACAACATCAATAATAAACAAGATAATGAAGAAAACTAAGCAACATTACAAATATCTCATCTACTTGCCAATACTAGTTATTATAATAGACCAAATCACTAAAATTCTAGTGACATCTTTGATGCAATTACATCAATCTATACCAATAATACCTAAAATCTTTCATTTAACCTACATATCTAATACTGGTACACTTTTTGGCTTATTTCAGGATGCAAATTCATTTTTTCTTTGGTTTTCCATAATTTTGGTAGGGTTAATCTTGTTTTTATATGACAAATTCAATAAAACAGAAGCAATCATCTTTTCATTGGTGATTGGGGCTGCAATTGGTAATTTAATTGATCGTATTGTGTATGGCCATGTGATAGATTTCCTAGATTTCCGAATTTGGCCTGTTTTTAATGTTGCGGATGTGGTTGTAACCTGCTCAGTGATATTTTTAGCAATATATTTCTTTAGAAAAGAAGAAGAATTAGAGGACTTAGCAGATAGAATAGACTAAATCATCCTTCTTTTCATATTAACTAACATATTCTACCTTTTTAATACAAAAAACATCTTAAAATGTGTTCTTTCTACAACTTTTTCAACCTTTATAAACTAAAATACTAACTAAATAGTGACAAAAAACGAAATATTTAAATACTACCTTCTTTTTATCACTAGTTAATAGCTATTTTAATCAGGTTTATATTAAAAAACCATATGGGGGAAACAAAAATGATGAAAAATTTGTTAAATTATCTTTTAAGCAAAAGCATGAAAAAAGCTTATTTTGCTATATTCGCACTATTATTATTATGTGTTACAATTGCAAGTGCTAGTGCATTCACATTAATGCCTGGTGATGTAATTATAAACATACCACAAATTAGTTCAGCAGATGTTGAATTAGGGGAAAAAGACTTTTCACAACCTTGGAATATTCTAGGGGAAGATGTACTGTCTGATGATGTTGTAAATGAGATTGATATCCCGGAATTTACAATTACACCAGTACAACCAGAACATGATGATATCTTTGAATACTTTTTTAATGATGTTGACAAATTAAACTTAAAAAGAACACAACTTCAAAAAAATTATGAAGATTTAAACACAGAATTAAACAAAATTAATACTGAAAAAACAGAATTTGATGTTTGTACTATTGTTGATTCAATTAAATTCATACAATCAAGAACAAAAGAATTAGCTCAAGATACTACAGCTATGAAATACAAGGTTTGGGGTATGAAACCTGAGCCTGGAACTTTTGAGCCAGAAACAAAAGAAACAATTATGAAACAATTGTTTGCTTTAGATGTAAGAGCAAAAGAACTTAATCACAATGTAATTAAGATTATGATTGCTGCAGATAATATCTGTGAAAAGCAAAAACAATCATTACCTGTAGTTGAAATGCCTGAAGAATCTGAAGAACCTGAAGAACCTGAAGAACCAATTGAAGAACCTATTCCTGTTGAAGAACCTGAATTATATGTACCAGGTCTTGATTATTTACAAAGTAGGTATGATTTATTTAATCACGCTTCTTATTTGTTAGATTTCAAATATTCAGCTTATAATACTGCATTTGAAACTAAAACATTTACATGTGATGAAGAAATGCCTCTTGAAGAGATTGCTTCAAAATCAAAAGAATTAAATTTATTAGTTTTTGAATTAAAAAATAAGGTTTCAAATTATGAAGCACAAACAATTACTGAATCACATGTTCAATTACAATTACTAGAAAAAGTTAAGGCATTAGAACTAAAAGTTAGAAAAATAGCATTAGGTTCAAATGAATTATTAGTTGTTTTCCCAAGTGATTTATGTGATAGTGTTAATGTTGATGATAACTCAGATGTTGATCCTGATGATACAACAGATCCTGTTGAAACAGAAGATCCTATAGATCCACAAGATTTAACAGAAGAAGAACTTGCTCTGTATTGTGACAATATTCTAAGTTTTAGTTTTAGTACTGAAGATGAAATCAATCCTGATGTGGATTATTTTGCTGACAAAGACCTTAATATATTTTATTCATGTATGGAAATTGCATTAAATGCTTTAACAACTAATCTTGAAGAAACAAAGGTTAAAATCACAGATGCTTATTGTGCTGAAGACGAAGCAACAGCAATTGATATGCAGGCTGGTATTGGTTTTGGTGGTGGTTTTATGTATGCTTTATTTAAGGGCATGACATTAGAAGCTTCAGCAGTTGTAGCAGAAGAAGATGTAGAGTTAGCAACAAAATATGGGCAATTAGCAGCTGACTTTGATCAATTTGCTTTAAATTTAGGAGAACTTGTATCAATGGAATTAGTTCCAGAACTATGTTTAGTAGTTGATCCAAATGTAGTAGATCCTAATGCTGGTGATCAAACAGATCCAACTCCTGAAAGCACAGAAACAGATTCAGACAAGTTAAATGATTTTGAAAATCAATATGATGGGTTTGATGAAGAATATGATAATCTTAAAGATGACTTAGAAACAGCAGAAGATGACAATGATGAAGACGAAGTTGATGATGTTAGAGAAGATTTAAGTGATTTATATGATGAAGTTGATGATTTGTATGATGATTTAACACAATTCAAAGGTCTTGTTCAAGAAAATTTAAAAGATGAAGTAACTGATCTTAGAAATGATGTTAAAAAACTTAAGAAAAAAATAAAATGTTTAGCTGATGGTGAAGAATCAAATTGTTATCTTGATAATAACAATGATAACAGTGAAGATGTTTCAGATTATTCATATGAATATACACCGGTTAACACAAATAGTAACACAAATAGTGATAAAAAAATAACTACAGAAAAGAAAGAAGAACAAGTTGATTTAATTACTACAAGTGTTCAAGCACCACAAGAAACCCAACCAACAACACAAACAACTGAAGTAGAACAAATTAAGTTTACAGAATCAAGCACTTACTTCGCATTATTAATAAGTGGTTTTGTTTTATTGTTAGGTATTGCAGCATTTTTAGGTGCGGTTGTTGTTAGAATTTATTAATTTTTTATTTTCTTTATTTTTTATTAATTTTTTATTTCTTTTTTTGAAATATTATTCTTATTCTTATTTTAACCATATATTAAATTATATATTAAATCATATACTAAAATATATATTTCTAACCGAAAGGTTTATATACTTCTTTAATTAAAGAATTACTTAATTACATTTGAGTGGGTTTAAATAAAAGTTAAAAAATAGTTCCTATTAATAAATATTTTAATAAATTGAGGTGTGTGGGATATGAAAAAGAGGGTACTACTTAGTCTAATTATTATTATAGCTATTGCTTTATTTTCTATTAATGTTTTTGGTATCTGTGGTGGAAATTATACTGGGCCAGGTGATTGGAATATTAACAGTACTATTATTTGTGATTCTGCTGAAATAATAAATGTATTTGGTGGCAGTATTATTGTTGCAGATGATAGTGTTGGGGGAGCAACGCAATTTGGAGCTCCAGGGTCTGCTTATGATCTTACTGCTAATGAAGTTTCATTGGATTTATCTACTCCTGATCTTAATGTAGGTACACCATCTGAATATACATCTGATTGGGATGGAAGTCCTGATCATGACTTTTTAATTGCAATGAATCAAGCAAATCATAGGATTCAATTCTTTTTAGAAAATCGTGTTAATAGTAGTATGCTCTATATGGTTGATATTGATAATAATGTTAGTAGTGGATGTACTGGTCCTATTGCTTGTCCTCCTGGTGGTGTTGGGGCAGATATAGCTTTTGGTTATGCTCAACCAATAAATTCAATTAGATTTACTTATTGGAATGAATCTTTAAATGATTGGTCTTTTTTATCAGATGGTATGTCTGTAACAACAGGTGCAGATGCCAATCTTACTGTAAATTTTTCAGTTTATTTTGCTTTTTCACCTGATCCAGTTGCAATTGAGGCAGTTATTAATGTTACCGGGCCATGGATTGATAAACCCATTTTTAATACTGATCTAGGTCCTGGTCAATTATTTACTACATTTCAAAATACTTCTATTCCAGTAACTCCTGCACTAGGTAATTTAACTTTGAGTGGGAATACTAATCTATTTATTGAAGGAGATTTAGTTGTTAATCAAAATGCTTATTTGACAACTAGTGATGCTTTTATTACTTTTAATTTAACAAAAAATGCAAGTTCTAATTTTACTATTAATAGTGGTACTTTCGTAAATCTTGATAAGCTTACAATTACCTCAAATCAAACTGATCTTTATTGGGGTTTAGGTGTAAGTGCAAATGATGTTAATATTACTAGTTCCTCCATCTCTTATAATGGTGTTGATTCAGCAGGCCCTGGTGTACCTGCTTTAGATAATTCTTTTGTAAATCTTATTTCAGGAAAAATATTTAATAATACTTTTTCAAATTGTAATAATGGTGAATCAAATGTTGCTGGTTGTTTATATTTTAGTGGTACATCAAATATAAATGTTACTGGGAATACTTTTTTAGATACAGATACTTCTGGGATTGCATCTTGTTGTGGTTCAGTATCATCTGTTATTGAAAATAATACTTTTAATAATCAGGAGAGTTCATTTGGTCTAACACAATATATAAATAATTCTTTTGGTCAAAACTTTGTTGATCAATCTAGTGGATGTCTTCTAAAAAATAATCGATTTCAGGCTCTTATTGTGGATACAAATGAAACAGTATTAGCTAATAACATTCATTACACAACAGATTTCGGAGAAATTTTATGGGTTGCATTGATTAATTCCACTATTCAAGTTGGAGAAGTTCATAATTTCATCTACATTGAAAACAATACTGTTGGTGTTGGTGTAGAAGATGATATTGGACTAAATAATTTAAACACAACTGCACAACTTACTTTTTATGGTTTAGGTTATGCATCACAACCAGAATTACATAAGGATGGTGTGAGATGTGATAATGAGACAACTTGTAATATTACTAGTTATGCTGGTGGAACATTATTGGCAAATGTAAGTGGTTTTAGTAATTATACAACTACTACATCAAATTCTGCACCTTCAGTTACTATGGCATTAATTCCTGCAGTTGCTTATACAACTAATAATTTAAATGCAACTGTAAATTATGCTGATGTAGATAGTGATGCTGGTACTGTTTATTTTGACTGGTGGGTAAATGGAACTCCTACTGCAAGTGCTGCACCTAGTGGTGTTTCTGCAGGTACAAATGTTTCAGATATTTTAACATTTGGTAATTATAGTAGGTGGGCAAATGTTACTGTACAAGCTGTTCCTAATGATGGAACAACAAATGGAACCGCAGTAAATGTAAGTATAAATATTAGTAATTCTCCTCCTGATGTTATTGAATCTACATTAATTCCAGTTATTGCTTATACTAATAATACATTGAATGCAACTATGACGTTAGGTGATACTGATAATGATGCTGGTACAATTTATTTTGATTGGTTTGTAAATGATACTTGGCAATATGCTGAAGCTGTTAATTCAGTTGAAGGAGATACAAATGCTTCAGTTGTTTTAAATCCAGATAATTTTACTAGATGGTCAAATGTTACTATACAGATAACACCCTATGATGGAACAGTTAATGGTACTGCCATTAACAAAAGTATAAACATCACTAATTTACAAGCATTTGTAAATTCAACTACTATTTATTCTCCTGATAATTGTCCGACAACACCAATAAACGGCACTAGCATGTATAATGATGAAGATATTGATAGTGGAACAATTTACTTTGAATGGTTTGTTGATAATACAATTAATTTTAATGAAATAATTACTAGTCAAACACCAGGAATTAATGCAAGCAGAAATCTAAGTGCAGATAATTTCACAATAGGTAATGTAGTTAAATTACAAACAACAGTATTTGATGGTATTGAAAATGGGAGTGCAACAAATTCATCAAGTATTACAATAGTTAGTTGTGCTGGTGATGGAAGCCCACAAGCTGGAGGAGGACCTGAAGAAGATGAAGAAGTAGTAGAAGAAGTAGTAGAAGAACGAGATGAAACTATTGATGAAACAATAGAAGAAATAATTGATATTATCCCACCATATTGTGAATCTACTTCAAGTTGTACTAGTTGGAGTAGATGTGTTGATGGAGAAAAATCTAAAACATGTAGAGGAATAAGTAGTGATTGTAGTTCAAATAGTTATACTGAAACAGAAAGATGTTGCAATAGTGATAGAGAATGTGGTGAAGGATACTTGTGCGAAAGTGAAGTATGTGTATTAACAGATCAATGTACAGATAGTGATGGAAGAAACATCTATTCAAAAGGTGAAGTTATTCTTTTATTAGATAGTAAATCTGAGACTAATGAAGATAGTTGTATTGATGAATCAAATGTATTAGAATATATGTGTCAAGACAGTTCATCTGTAACAAGAGAATCATTTAGCTGTGAAAATGGTTGTGAAGATGGAAAGTGTATAGAATGTGTTCCAGAAATTGAATGTGGTGAATGGGGTAATTGTGAAGAAGTAGATTCAATAAATATTGATCCAAGAGATACAGCACCATCACCTACACAAACTAGAACTTGTTATGATTTAAACAGATGTACAGAAGAATATACAGAGACACAATCTTGCTGTCCTGATGGAATAATTGGAAAAGCATTTGGATCATGTGAATTTTCATGTGAACCAAGTAGAAACTGTGAAAGAAGTGAATGTGAAAGAGGAATGATTTATGAAACATGTATTTATACTGATGAAAAGTGTGTAAGAACAACTGAATTAGTTAATAGAGAAGAATGTGCAATTGATGAGGATATTGAAAAAGATATTGAAGAAACTATTAAAGTTATTGAAGATGTAGAAAATGAAAGAGATTATAAAATTAGTGATGAACACAAAACAGATATTGTTGATGAAGCATTAGAATATTTAGGTATTCAAGAAGATTGGATAAGTGAAGGAAGAGAAATTGATGTAACATTAGAAGAAGAAGATTCATCAATTAATGAACATACCACTACAACAATAAGAAAATTAGAATTAGATCATACAAGTGAAGAATCTAGAGAATACATGGGAAATTTAGAAGAAGATACATCCACAGGACAATTAACTTCATTACCATATGGACATATAGTCAATACAATAACAGTTGAAGATAGAGAAACAAATGAAGAAAAAACAGTAAGTTCAATTACTGTTGTATTAAATGGAGAAGATGAAGAAAGAAAAGCAATAAACAATCTAAGAGTAATAGAATATATACCAAGAGAGATTGCAAAAACTAGAGAAGACATTGCTTATGTTGGACTGGCTGGTAGAGTAATTGAAAGCGGACCTAATTTAATAATTGAATGGGATGTTGGAACAATAGATCCTAGTGAAAAGAAAGAGTTTACATACCTTGTAAGAAAAAAAGTAAAATCTGTTGAAACTGTTGCAATTGTTACAGGTGAGTATAAAAATAAAATAGCAAGAAATAGTTTACCATGTACAAGAACTACATATTCAGAAACAAAAAAACCAGTAACTACAATCAAATCAGATAATTTAGAATCAATGCCAATAGTTATTGATGAAAAAGATGAAATAATAGTACCAGCATTTAATGTAAAATGTGATGGAGACAATATTGACTTTACATTAAATGTTCCTGAAAACTATGGTGATATAAAAATATTAAAATGTAGTGAAGAAGAATGCATAACTATAACACAAGAAACAGTTAGTGAGTTAGAATGTGGAAAAGAGATAATAAGAGAGAAAGTTATTGAAGAGCAATATGTTAATTTTATCCCTATTGAAGCAGAACAAGTTGAAATTAATATAGAGGAATTTAAGAACGCAATTTCAAATATTGAAAATAATATAAATTATTATGACGACAAAGAAGTTACCATTACTTCAATAAATGAAGAAGCATCTCAACCAAGTAACCCTAATTTAAAAATAGTTGGAGCTTCTGTCAAACTAAGACCTAAGAAAAATAAAATAAAAGTAACATTACCTTTTATTGAGAATAGTGGATTTAATGAAGGGAGTTATGGAATATATATTAAAATAGTAAATGAAGAATATGATTTAAATAAGGAAAAAGAAGTAATTGAAATTATTGGAAAAGCATTTTCTGCAATAGAACTTCAAGAAAAGATTAATGAAGATAAGTTCACTTGGAAATATATAGGAGGAGAAATAAATAATCAAAATAAAGTAATAACTGTTGAAATAGAGGATGTAAATGAATATTTAGATGAAAATAAAGAAATTGAAGTTGCAGTCATGGGGTTATTGTGCTTAAATTGTAATGATGCAGAATTAAAGAAAGTTTATGATCCAAAATATAAAGTAAAAAATGCAGTGATTCTTATCCATGGACTTGCAAGTAGTCCTGCAACTTATGAACATATAATAAAAGACATAAAGATGACTGACCAGCCATTCCAAGCATGGATATTTGGTTATCCTACAACAAGAGAAATAATTGATAATGCAAAAGACCTTGCAAATCAGTTAGAAAAAAATCAAGAAGAATTTGAAAATGTATACATTGCTGCGCATAGTTTAGGTGGAATAATATCACAACAAGCACTATATTATGCAGAACAAGAAAATCTAAAAACACCAGGTAAATTTAAGTTTATTAATAAAGTAAGAAGTGTTGTTGCAATTGGAACACCAAATGAGGGCATACCAATAGGACCATATAAAAAATTATTTCAACATATTATTGATTTGAAAACAAAAGATAATTTGTTTGATATGGATAATGAACTTGTACAAAAATTATCAAAAGGATTAATTACTCCTCAAGTTGAAGGTATAGAATATTATGTAATTGCAGGAGACAAACCATATCCATTCAGTAGCATATTCTTTGAGAAAGAATTAGGAAGAGAAAAAGTAATTGAAGCAAATGATGGAATTGTTGGAGTTAAGAGTGCACAAAATATTGGGGGAGAATACAAAAATAATGAATGTGTGGATTTTTGGCAACTAAGCCTAACACATACTGAATTATTAGATAATCCAATAGGAAGAAAACAAATTGAAAAAATAGTTTCACAAGAAGTATTAGAAGAAACAGATTTAAAAGTAATCATGGGTAAAAATCAATTTTATCAATTCCATATTTCAGAATGTAATGAAGATGATATGTATATTGCAATAGGTAAAAAACTAGAAGATAGGGAAGTAATTGATTATGCTGGTTGTAAATGTGGGGATGATTATTGTGCATGGTATGAAGATAATAATAATTGTCCAAGCGATTGTCCTGAATTAAGAGACGCAAGAGTTCTTGGTAAAGGCACAGTATTTGGAATAATTGCATTATTAATAATCAGTATATTAGTGTTAGTAGGATCTGCAGGATATGCACCTTATAGAGTGTACATACATATTCTTGAAAAGAAAATGAGAACATTACATTTTAAAAATGCGAAAAAAGAAAATTTAGGAATGCATATAGAAAAGTTATCTGAAAAAATGCATATAGATAAGATAAAAGAAAAATTAATCAAAAAAGGATGGAATAAGCATGTAGTAGAACATCATATTAAACAACATAATATAAATATTTTAGGACAGATGAGAGATTATGCCACTAAAATGATAAATAAAGGTGTTGAACCAATTAAATTAAGAGAACATCTAATTTCAAAAGGATGGCATCACAGCCATGTAGATAAAATATTAGGCATCACTCCAGTATATATGTTATCCCAAATGAGAGATTATTCAAAACAAAGATTAGAAAAGGGACACGACAAAATTACAATAAGAAAGGACCTTATTAAAAAAGGATGGTCACCCCAGATAATAGATAGATCATTAGGTATTGATAAAGAAGATGGTGTAACAATATTAAAACAACATATCGATAGAGAAGTAAAAAATAAAAGAGATATAGATGATATTGAAAAATCATTAATCAAAAAAGGATGGAATAAAGGATTAGTAAAAGAACTTACAAAAAGAAAAAAGATTTTAAGTTTAAATAGACTACGAGAATATGTTAAAAAAGAGTTAATAAGAGGTGAAAGTCCATTAAAAATAAAACATATGCTTGTAGAAAAACATTGGGATAAAAAAACTATTGATAATTTATTAAGTATGACACATAAAGTAGGATTAAGTGTAATAATCCATTATGTTAGACAACAAAAAGGCAAAGGAAAATCAGTTCATGAGATCAGAGAAAATTTAATTAATAAAGGATGGAACCATAAATCAGTTGATAATTTATTAAACATAAGTGGGAAAGAAGGAATTGATAAAGGATTAAACTACATTAAAAAACAATTAGATAAAGGTGCGGACCCACAACAAATTAGAAGTGCATTAATTAAAAAAGGATGGTCAGTTGAGTTAGTTAATAAGTTATTAAAAACAAGTAATATGGCTGGAGTAGTTGTGTTCAAAGATTATTTACATCATGCACATGAACATGATCATGACATTCAAAAAGTAAAAAAAGAGTTAGTTATATCTGGATGGGATAATAAAATTATTGAACAAGTAACTAAACATATTAAGAATAATAAATATAAAACAAAAATAAAAACATTGATAGAATATGTAATCATACATTTGAAAACAAAAGAAGATCCTAAAATAATAAGAAAGATATTAATTAAAAAAGGTTGGAACAAAGAAATAGTTGATAAAGTAGTAAAAATAGGATTATATGATATTAAAAAGAAAAAATTAAATGATTTATCAAAATATATTTACAAAATGATTAAAGAAGGCCATAGAAAAAAACAAGTTGTTGAATTGTTAATCTCAAAAGGGTGGTCAATGGAAGCAATTAAAAAAGCAATGAAAAAAAATTAATGAAAATGTTAGAAGAACTTTTGACTTAATACTTAATACTTATTACTTTTCTATCTTTTACTAACAATATCACTAATTGGCATTCTTAGATTAATTGTGTTAATTATTTTTGCAAACAATGGAGCAATATTCACTTCTTTATACCATGGATAAAGTTCAAAGAATTTTTTATTATGATAAACAGAATCTGTTCCAATAACAGCCTTTATTTGCTGATTCTTATAGAACTCATGGAAATGATTAATACAATCACCATTCATCAAAGGAAATGTACATGCAACTATAATTTCTTTTGCTCCTTGTTTTTTTAATTCGTCAATAACATTAATCATTGTCCCACCTGTATCTACTATGTCATCAACAATTAAAACATTTTTACCAGAAACATCACCAATTAATGTTACTTTATCAACAACATTCACAGCTGAATAATCTCTTTCTTTATTCATCATAGCTAATCCTGCATTTAATTTTCTTGCATAAAACCTTGCTCTTGGAACACCACCAGTATCTGGACTTACAACAACAAGTTCTGATAAATAATTAGAATAATGGTTCTTAAAGTAATCCAATATATGATCTGCAGCAAACAAATTAATAAAATCAGAAGTTCTAAAAAATCCAGTAATTGCATCTGCATGAACATCTAGCGTAATAATGGAATTTAGACTTAAATGTTCTAAAAGATTTGCTATCAAACTAGCAGTAATTGGTTCTCGAGATTTCTTTTTTTCTTGCCTAGCATAGGGATAACAAGGAACAATAAGATTAACATAAGCAGCTCCTGCTCTTCTAGCTGCATCAACTGCACTGAACATTGCCATTAAACGATCATTAATTGATTTAGGATTATGGGGGTTTTCCATACACTGAACAATATAAACATCATTCCCTCTAATTGATTTTTCAATTACTATCTTAATTTCACCATTTGCAAAGGTTTCTTCTTTTGTTTCAACTAATCTAAATTCTTGTTCTGGTCTAAGTTTCTTCAAAGCTTCTGCTATACTATCTGCAAAATACTTGCCTGCTTCACAAGAAATAATACTTAATTTTCCCCTTGACATATTAATTGATAGAAAGCTTGTCGGATTTATATAATTTTTCATATAAATTAATATGTCAAGAATCACCGGTCAATAGACTAGTGGAATGAAGCGAAAGCTTCATCTCGAGATACAATGACCAGTGGTTCTTGAGCATACTCAGAATACCACCAGTCAATAGACTGGTGGTATACTGACATATTAATAGAACGAAAACTATATATAACGCTTAATATAAGATAATATATGATGAAAAAAAAGAGGTTAATATCAAACATAGTAGTTATAGTAATCTTTCTAATTTTAGCTATCATTAGTCCAAATGTTAGTGCCAGCTGTATAATACCTCAAAATGAAATGATAATTACACAAAATACAATTTTATGTGAAGATACATATAAATTAGCATATGGTATTGTAATTGGTGCTAGTGGAATCATATTAGATTGTAATAATGCTGTAATTAAGGGTTTTGGATTTGGAGATGGAATTAAATTAGAAGAAGTTTCTGAAGTTACTATTAAAGATTGCAAAATCCATGATTATGAAAATGGTATTTACTTGAAAAAGTCATCAAATAATCAACTTACAAATAATAAGCTAATAGGAAATATTAATGGAATTGCATTAGAAGATTCTAGCTCTAATAGTCTTTTGAACAATGATGATAAAAGTATTGAAACTAGTATTGTTAACATTGATGTTAGCGAAGAAATTGTAGAACCAGTTATTCTTAATACTGAAGTAACAATAAAAGAAGAAGAAGAAATAATAGAAGTAATTAAGACAACTAAAAAAAATACAGAAGTTAAGGAAACAAAAAGTGAATATGATAAAGAAATAACAGAAACAATAACTAATGATAAGAATTCTGTAAAAAATATAGTTAGTATAAGAAGATATAATCATTTAGATGCAGATAAATCTGTTGAAATCACTAAAACAAGAACAATTAATGATAAAGATGATAAAACCACATATAAAACAACCATAAAAGCAAAAGAAGATGTTAAAGGATTAGTAGTATATGAATACTTTCCTAAAGAAGTAGCTGAACATGTTCGTGAAATCAACTTTTATGAAAAGATGATTCTTGTTGAGGAAGATCCAATTGTAAAAAAAGAAATTGGAGAGATGAAGAAAGATGAAGTTGTTACAATCACTTATGATATTGAAAAAATAATTAAAGGGAATCAAAATCCTAGCTCTGTTGTAAGTATTGAAAAAAGTAATACTATTATTAGTTTATTATCAAGTATTTCTTATATTTTTGCTGTTTATATTGCTCTTGTTTTATTTAAAAGATATAAAGCAGATAAATTATTAAAAAATTTCAAGAAAAGTACAAATAAATTATTTGGTGTCCCATTTCCAATAGCATATGTTATTTTGCTATTAATACCAAAGGTAAATTATAGCTTATTATTAAGTGAAAATTGTGCAATATTATTTTATATTATAATCATTAAAATGGAATTTTGGATTTTATATTTCTTAGTTAAACATAAATCAATATCTTATTACTTGTCTAGAGCATGGAGAAAAGTTAAAAAAAATTAAATAATATGAATTTGTAATAAGAAAATCAAAGAATAAAAAGTAGAAAAAATAAGAAAATTAATTCTTAACTTTAACTTCAACAGTTTTTGTTGCAGCCCAAACATTCTCAAACATTTGTTTTAAAGCACCTGCAAAAAACTCTGTGTTTACCCAAATACCCACATCATACGCTGGAACTGCTTTAGCATCATCCATTAAAGCAAAAGTTATTTCTTTGTCATCAACAATACAGATTCTTGCTTTTACTGAGCTAATTGATCTGATTTCAGCACTTTTACTTAATGTATCAAATGCTTTTTGTGATTTTTTTGTTATAGAAGCTGCAATTCTAATTTGTACTCCTCTCTTAGCAGCTCTATCAATTGATCTCTTTAATGAATCTGCTTTTCTGATTAAACCTTGTTCAGTTGTTAAAATCTCAACTGTTGATTGTGCATTATTAATCATAGTATTCATTGTGTGATAAACATTTTGTCTATCTCTTAATGCACCACTTAATTCAGAAGGTTCAATAACTTCAACACCTTTTGAGTAAAGAACATCTAATTCTTGTAATAATTCATCATTTTTAAGTTCATCAATTATTTCTGCTTGTTTTTCTGCATCTTGCCTAACTTTTTTCTTAACTCTCTCAATAACTTCTTGAGGTTTAACTGCAATATACTTAATCGGTTTTCCAATTTTCATAACAATAAAGCTCTTTTTCTCAAGACTTTCTAGAACATCATAAGCTCTTGATCTTGGAACACCAGAAATATCACTTAATTCACCTGCACTTGAAATTCCTCTGCTTAATAGAGCAACCCAAATTTTTGCTTCATAACTGTTTAATCCAAATTCTCTTAACTTATTTAATAATCTATCTCCCATTATCATTTTAGTAAATCCCCCATAAATTTCATTAATTATTCTTAAATAAACCTTATTATTTTAAGCATAATAGAATCATCTCTTTTTAATTAAATTACTCTTAAGAATATCTTGCCCCTATATAAATGTTTTGGTAGTTTTTACTTAAAAGTAGTCAATTAAGAGGGAAATTTATATAAAATATATAATCAAAAGAAAGAAAATAGACCCACAAAATCTAATAAAACCAATATATATTTAAATGAATTAGTATATTAGTTTACTTATTTGGTATTTACCAATATATAACATTTAATTAGAACATTTGATTAAAATTAAAAAATCATATTAAGAAAAGATTAAAAAACAAAAGAGGTGATATTATTTTATTCAAAGAAAGCAAGAAATACTTGTTCTTCTTCCTAGTATTAGCTCTAATTGTATTATCATATCTGATTATTAAGGACTTCGCCATAACAATCCTTAATTCAATTGTTGTTGTAATTATTTTCTGTCCAATCTATAATTGGTTAGAAAAAAAAACTAAGAAAAAATATCTTGCCTCATTAATTACTACTCTTTTAATTATTATAATTGTTACTGTGCCATTAATCCTTATGATCAATGGTATTGTACAAGAATCACAGGATGTATATTCATTTTTTAGAGAAAAATTTGAAAATACAGATTTTAGTGAACAAGAATGTGAAACATACATATGTAAAATAAATAAACAAACAAGAGTAATTATTAATGAGTATAATCTAAAACAAAGATTAATTGATTCATTAGGAGATATTGGAAAGGCAATTTATACAAGCTCATTTTCATTCTTAATTTACATTCCAACAAAAATAGTGCATTTTTTTATTATGATCTTTTTAATATTTTTTATTTTTGTTGATAAAAGTAAATTATTCTTATATGTAAAACGAATAATTCCTTTAAATAAATCACAACAAAAAAAAGTAGTAAAACAAATCAGAGAAACAGTTTATGGGGTAGTATATGGACAAATAATAATTGCCATTTTACAAGGTATAATTACTGGAATTGGTTTGTGGTTATTTGGAATACCAAATCCAATATTGTTAGGGATTTTAACAGCTATTCTTGCACTATTACCAATTGTTGGAGCATCATTTATATGGATACCTGCAAGCCTTTATCTTATTATTAATGGAATAATTGTTTCAAACAATGTGTTATTGATAAAAGGTATTGGTTTGATTATTTACAGTATTATAATAAATAACACTATAGAATTTTTCTTAAAACCAAAAGTAATTGGTGATAAATCAGGTTTACATCCTGTTGTTATTTTATTAGGTATCTTAGGAGGACTAAGCTTTTTTGGAATAAGTGGCTTAATACTTGGTCCAGTAGTATTATCAATTTTAATAAAAATCATAGAAATCTATGAAACAGGTAAAATATAATAAAAATTTGTCATTCCGGCTGATCTCCGCCCTGGACGGATTATTTCCAGCCCCCATATTTGACAAATTTTTAAACTTGAAAATCTCACCCTAAAAGGTGGGGTATTATACACACATAAAAATCTCTTATGAGATTTTCAAATAAAATGGAATATAAAATAAAAAGATTAGACATGTATACGGGATATCCATTAATTGCAGTACTAAATAAAAAAGATGCAGATTTAATGGACCTTTATTCTCTTGATAGAGTTAGGATAAAAAAAGGAAGAAAACAAATTAATGCAACACTAGATACAACCAACTCTGATAAATTTGTAAAACAAGGAGAAGTTGGAATGTTTTCTGAAGGATTTCAAGAATTAGGAGTTAAAAAAGGATCTAAAGTTCATATTTATTTAGAAAAAAAACCAAAATCAGTAGAGTTAATTAAAAAAAAACTTAAAGGAGCAAGGCTAAATTATGATGAAATCCATACAATAATCAATGACATAAGCAGAGGATTATTAAATGAAATTGAAATAACTTATTTTGTTGCAGGTAGCTATATAAATAAATTGAGTTTTAATGAAACTGTTGCCTTAACAAAAGCCATGATTAATACTGGAGAAGTTATTAAGTTTAATAAAAAAATAGTTGTTGATAAACATTGTATTGGGGGTGTTGCAGGTAACAGAACAACACCAATTGTTGTTGCAATATTAGCAGCAGCTGGTTTAACAATTCCAAAAACAAGTTCTAGATCAATTACAAGCGCAGCTGGAACAGCTGATACTGTTGAAGTATTCTGTAAAGTTGACTTTCCAATTAAAAAACTAAAACAAATAGTAAATAAAACAAATGGATGTTTAGCATGGGGAGGTGCACTTAATCTCGCCCCAAGTGATGACCGAATTATAAGAGTTGAACACCCATTAAGTATGGATCCTACCGGACAATTAATTGCAAGTATTTTATCTAAAAAAAGAAGTGTTTCTGCAACACACGTATTAATAGATATCCCTGTAGGGAGAGGAGCAAAAATAGAAAAGATGAAAGATGCAATTCGTCTTAAGAAAAAGTTCATTGAAGTATCAAGAAAGATTGGATTAAAAATTAAAGTTTTCATAACACAAGGTTCTCAACCAATTGGGAATGGAATTGGTCCAATGTTAGAAGCAAGAGAGATTTTATATATTTTGAAAAATAGTTCATATGATAATTATCACCTTATGTTAAAAAGAAAATGCTTGCATATTGCAGGAGACATATTAGAATTAACTAAAAAAGTAAAAAAATGTGAAGGTTATCATTATGCAAAAGGTATTCTTGAATCTGGAGCAGCTTATGAAAAGTTCAAAGAAATTATTAAAGAACAAAATGGAAAACTACCAAACCCGGATAAAATGAAATTAGCAAGGTACAATGTAAGTTTTAAGGCAAACAAATCTGGAAGAATTGCACATATTGATAATAATATGATGAATAAAATAGCTAGAATTGCAGGAGCACCAAATGATAAGGAAGCAGGTGTTTATTTATATAAACATAAAAAAGATATTGTAAAAAAAGGAGATAAAATATTCACTTTATATTCTGATAATAAAAAAAGATTAGAATATGCAAAAAAAGAATTTAGTTGGGAAGAAGGTATTGAAATTAAAAAAAATCATCATAATCATAAAGCTAAAATGAAAATAAAAAAGAAGAAATAAATGAATAAATAAAATGAAAACTGAAAAAAAATGTAAAAAATGTGGAACAGAATTATTAAATGTTGGAGCAATCCATGTTTGTCCTAAATGTTATGATATTGAAATAGATAATAAAAAATGGAAAGGACATAACAGCAAATGTCCTAAATGTAAATCAGATGTAAAATTATTCCAAACACACCATAAAGGTAAAGTTTATCATTGTGAAAACTGCAATACTATTGGCCATGTCCTAAATCCAGAAGAATTTCATAAAAAAGTGTATAAAATTCCAAAAAAATCATTATTAGGGAAAAAGTTAACATGGTTATTTGATGTTCCATGCACTAACTGGTTTAAGAAAGATGAAGTTGAAAAAGATGTATGTAAAAAATGTGAGATGAAAAAAGTATGTGATGAACACAGTGAAGCATTATATGAATTTACTAAAAGAAAAGATGTTGAAATATACTTTGCAGGGCATTTCATAGAGATAGTGCATAAGTGAAATTATTTAATTTAATTCTTAAATACAAAAGATCTATTCAAGTAATAGCCAAGTAAACCAGATGGAATACTTGAACCAATTATAACTAATAAATAATATTTTGGAATAAGTAATTGAAAAATATAATTCATACCAAACCACATAGTGTATATTGTAAATAAAACTAGAATAAAAATAAAGAATTTAGTATTCTCAAGATTTTTAGCTTGGAAAGTTAAGTGTTTATGTACAAAAAATGAAGCACCCCAACCTAATAATAAAGAGATTAAGAAAGAATAAACATGCCATAATCCAGTGATTTCTGTAATAAGACCAGTTAATATAATCTGTATCCAATATATAATAGAGCCAAACATTACATATCTTATAAATTTCTTCATATTTATGTTTTAGAATGAAGTTATTTTTAAATGTTAAGGAAAATATGTAACATAACCTTATAATAAAAATAAAAATATATAAACAGAAGATTAATTTCATTAAACTTAGGCATTTACTTTCATTCATGCCAACGTGGCACAATCTGGTACTGCGCCGGCCTTGAGTATTAAAGGTCAAGCAAGCCGGTTTCCTCCGGGATATCCCAGTTCAAATCTGGGCGTTGGCGTTCATTCTTATTTATTTTAGCGATTTATCCAACATAGATTTGAACTGGTCCCAGTTCATCCTCAAAGATTCAAGGAATTTTTGGGAACTTGGAAAGCTTTGCTTACCAAGTAATCTGGGCGTTGGCGTTCATTCTTCTTATTCCAAGAATGTTTATAAGAATCCATTACATTTAAAAGAAGACCATTTCAACTCTCAAATAATAATAAAAGATTGATTCATGGCTAAAAAGGCAAAATAAGGCCCTTTAGACCATAAAAAAGCATAGAATTAACGTTTATGATAGCATAAAAAACAAAAGCTTTATAAAGTTAACGGCACTTCTGGTTTATAAAGTTAATTAAAATCCAATATATACAATAAAGTTTTATAATTATTATGGGGGAAAATAAAATGGCACACTATGTTAAAAAATGCCCTGAATGTGGCGGTATTAATTTATTCTGGAATAAAGAAAAAGGAGAAGTCATCTGTAAAGACTGCGGTTTAGTTGTAGAAGAAAAAATGGTTGACTTTGGCCAAGAATGGAGAGAGTTTGATAGCAACCAGTCTGAAACAAAAAGAAGAACTGGAGCTCCTATGACTTATACACAATATGATCGTGGCTTAGGTACAGAAATAGGTAGAAAAGCTGATATTTATGCATTAGGCAATAAAGATAGAAACAAATTCTTTAGATTAAGAAAATGGCAATATAGAATTTCAACAGCTATTGAAAGAAATCTAAAATTAGCTCTTGCAGAGCTTAAAAGAGTATCAAGTTTCTTAAAACTTCCAGAATCAGTTGAAGAAGAAGCAGCAAGAATTTACACTTTAGCAGTTCAAAGAGGCTTAGTTAGAGGAAGAAGCATGGAAAGTGTTGTAGCAGGTGCATTATATGCAGCATGCAGAAGACACGATGTTCCAAGAACTCTAGATGAGCTAAGTGAAGCTTCTGGAATTGAGAAAAAAGAAATTGGAAGAACTTATAGATTCGTAACAAGAGAATTAGGAATTACAATTTTACCTAGTAATCCAGCAGATTACATTGCAAGATTTGCAAGTGCACTTAAATTAAGCGCAGAAACACAAAGTCGAGCAATTGAGATCCTTGAAAGAGCTCAGAAATCAGAATTAACATCTGGAAGAGGACCAACTGGAATTGCAGCTGCTGCTTTATATGTTTCAGCTTTAATACACGGCGAGAAAAGAACTCAAAGAGAAGTTGCAGATGTTGCTGGAGTAACAGAAGTTACAATCAGAAACAGATATAAAGAACTCTTAGATGAACTTGGTCTAGAAAAGGAAATCAAAAAGACTAAGAAAAAGAAGAAGAGAATCTGAATAATACTTTTTTTAATTCTTTTATTTTATATTTCTTTAATTTATTATCTTTCAGAATTATTATACCTTCTTTTTTTAAAAGTTGAATTTTTCTTTTAATGCCACCTTTTACTGAGTAATTGCCTATCGTTCCATTACTCTTTATTACACGATGACATGGAGTATTAGGTGCGTCAGGATTCTTTCCCATTGCTGTTCCAACAGCTCTGTAAGCTTTTGTGGGAATGGCTTTAGCTAACTCCTTATAGGTTATTACTTTGCCTTTTGGCACCTGTTTTAGAAGTTTGTAGCATTTAGTTTGAAATTTAGTTAGCATAAAACTATTAAAGAATTACATAAATAAAAAGTTTCTCACTAACAACCTAAAAACATATTTGTAAGAGTGTCTTTTTTTTGCCACATATAGTAAAATAAGAACCATTGACATCTTATAAGATTATCACGTTCAATAAAATATTCTTCTTGAATAGGATCTACATAATCTTCTGTTATACCACTTAAAGAAGTACATATAAATTCTTCTTCAGCTGAATTATTACAATCAGCACTTGATGTTTTATCATCCACTGTATTATCAGTTGATTCATTATTAGATTCTAAAGCTTCTGTTTCAAGATTTGTTTCTGATTCAGCTTTAGTAGAAGTATTTGATTCGGTTTCAAGGCTATTTTGAGCTTCTTTTTCGTTTTCTGGCTCATTTTGAGCGCTTTTCACTTCTTCTTCCAAGCCCTGTGCTTGTTTGTTTTCTTCTGACATTTTTTTGTTTTTTCACCTTTTAATAAGCATGATTTAGACTTAAATACATACTCACTATATAATATTCCATGGTAGAACTAGTATATAAATCTTTTGATTTTTAACCACTGAGAAGTAAGAAAACCCTAAATGCGTAAAAACTATATAATCCAACAAAAATAAAGATTATATGCAAAGTTATATTGTTACACACATTGGAAATTATAAATTAGGAAATGTATTAAGTGTAGTTAGAAAAGAAGGAAATCCCATAGCTATTGCTAAAATTAAAAGTTATACTACCACCAGATATGACAATATTAACATGATCTGGAGAACTGGAGAAATAATATACCATAGTAGAATCAAAAAGAAACAAATGAAACAACTTATGGAAGAAGAAAAGAGATGGATTAATTATGGTGGCCCTGAACTTGCATATGACAATAATAAAGCAGGTCATCCTATTGAACACCAACAAATTATAAACAAAGTCCTAGAAGCACTTAAAGGGAATTAAGAAGAGCATTTAAATATCAAATGATATACTGAATATACTATGAAACCAAGTAAAAAAGCACTTAGAGAACCATATTTACCAAGAGAAGATTCATTATTGCTAGTTAAACATATGAAAAAATATGCTTCTGGTAAAAAAGATGTGCTTGAAATGGGAACTGGTTCAGGGATAGTAGCAATAGAAGCAAGTAAATATGCAAAAAATGTATTAGCAGTTGATATTAATCCAAAAGCAATCACATTAGCAAAAAAAAATGCAAGCGGTATTAAAAATATTACAATCAAAAAATCAGATTTATTTTCTAATATTAATTCAAATAATAAATTTGATCTAATAGCATTTAACCCACCTTATTTGCCATACCACAAAGATGATCCTGACGTTGCCCTTGATGGAGGAAAGCATGGTTATGAGTTATTGGGAAAATTTCTTAATCAAATTAATCCATATTTAAAAAAAGAAGGAAAAATATTAGTTGTTTTTAGTACTTTTACAAGGCCTGAGAAAGTTAAAGAGTTTATTTTGAATAATTGTTTTGAATATAAACAATTAGATATAGACCATGTTGCATTTGAAGATCTCTTTTTATGGGAAATTAGGAAATCTAAATTATTAAAAAGTTTAGAAGCAAAAGAAATGAGTAATATCAAATATTTTTGTAAAGGAAAACGAGGATGGTTGTATAAAGGTAAATTAAATAAGAAAAATATAATAGTAAAAACAAAAAATCCAGAATCAAAAGCAATTGGAAGAATTGAAAATGAGATTGCAACTTTAAAAAAACTAGAAAAATATAATATTGCCCCAAAAATTTTATTTTCTAATAAAGATTTATTTTCTTATGAGTTTATCCCTGGAAAGTTTATTTTTGAATTTGTCGAAGACAAAAAAACAAAAAAGAGAGAAATAATAATAGTATTAAAGAAAGTATTAGAACAAATGTATTTATTAGACAAATTATGGATGAATAAAGAAGAAATGCATCATCCTGTTAAACACATTATTATTAATAAAAGAAAAATTAAAGGAAAAGAAACAATAGAAGTTAAATTAGTTGATTTTGAAAGAGCTAAGATAACAAGAAAGCCTAAAAATGTAACTCAATTTTGTCAATTTTTAGTTCATATGAAATTTAATGATAAATTAAGAAATAAAAAAATTAAAATTGAACAGGAAGATATAATTAAACTAACTCAAAAATATAAAAGAGATATGAGTGAAAAGAATTTCAATGATATTCTTAATAAAGTTAAATGAAAATAAATCCAACAATATGATCAAATGGAAAAATAATAACATGGCTGGATGAGCCGAAGGCGAATAGGATATTTTACGAACTTCAAAGTTTACTTTGAAGGCTTGCAAATCTTTGATTTGAAAGAGTAAAATGTCCGTCCATGCCTATGTTGTTATTATTTTTTCATTAGAATTCAAATTAAAAAAATAAAATCCAGTAGAAACACGTCCTCCGGACCTAATTAAAAAAAATTAAAAGAAATTATAATTTTATCTTCTCTTTAAACTTATCTGCTTCACCATCTTCATACTTTTGATGTGACCAGCTGAAATTATGGCCGTCTCCTTCAAATCGTGGAATGATATGAAAATGAGCATGTGGTACAACTTGTCCAGAAACCTTATAATTATTCATTACAATGTTAAAACCATCTGCTTCTAAATTCTTATGAACAACATTAGCAACTTTTTTAACAATAACTGAGAAATTTTTAAGTAAATCTTCTGGAATATCTGTATAAACTTCATGATGTTCTTTAGGAATAACTAAAGTATGGCCTTTGTTTGCAGGAGCAATATCCAAAAAAGCTAAAAAATTATCATCTTCATAAATAATAGTAGAAGGGATTTCTTTTTTTACAATCTTACAGAATATACAATCATCCATATGTTTCACCTGAAATAATTGAAATAAATAAATAAATAAATAAATAAATAAATAAATAAATAAATAAATAAATAAATAAATAAATAAATAATTAAGCAAAAATTTCTAATTCCTTGATCTTTTGCTTCAAATGTTCAATTGTTCTTTCATTATCTTGTTGTTGTAATAATGAACCACATTCAGGGCATCTAAAATCAAGCTCAGAACTTTGATCAAAGTCTAGTCTTGCACAAGCATTTGAACATAAGAAAAAACATCCTTTATTTTGCTCTTCCCTAACTAATCTTTCTCTAAGAGTTAATAATTTTTCCCTATGAATTTCTAATACCAAATCTTTAATACGTTTCTTGTTAAAAGTCCAATATGAAATATAATAGCCTTTTTTAGAATCTTTCTTTCTTTTGTATGTTGCTAAATGCCTTTGATGTAACCTATAAAGCATATTTCTAACTTGATGAATTTCCACATTAATTTTTTCACCAATAACAAACTCAGAAATGTTTTTTCTATTTTTAAGGAAATCTATAACAACTAATGTATCTTCTCCAACTGCCTCGATTAAGGTTTCTTGGATTAATTTATTTGTTAGTCTTATTTTTTTTACCATTATATTTTACCATGTTAAAATCAGAGGATGTATTGGCTAAATATCCATAGAGGTGATAAAGTGATACCAATACACTCCCCCAACAAACGAGTATAATTTACAAAGTAATCACTATATATTAAAAATTGATTAATATCCAAATAGATTTAAACAATTTCCAATATAGTTCACGTTCGAAAAAGTCTCACGTTCACTATACCTAATACTATAACCTATACACCAACACCCCTTTAATAGTATAATTTAGGAAATAGCTTATATATAAAGATTTCGGTTTTTCACTGGATAATGGTAAAAACTAATGAATCATTTATAAATGAAACTGAAAAAAGACCAAATTTTTGGAAAAAATGGACAAGCTGGGACTTTCAGATCTGAAGAAGTTGGTCACCTTCCAGATATTTGAACCCAGAGCCTCCGCAATTTTGGTATATGTGAAAATATAGCCAATGCGGCGTTCTATTCTCTCAACCACCCATAAGCATGAATAATCCATAGATAGTTGTCCAGATTGAACTACTTGCCCATTATAATTGTTAAAATCCAATATAAATATAAAACTTACTGAAATGCCCTGAGTATAGGGTGAAAAAAAAGTTTAACTTTTCTGAATATCTGTAGCATAAATAATAACATTTATATACTAATTACAGTTAACTAGGTATTAGTTGGGGGTCGATATGCATGGTTATACTATTTGATAGATTTAACTTGCCAGAAAATATATATGAAGTTGTATTTGCAACTGATCAGCAAAAGATTGTTGGGAAACTACTTGTAAAAGAAATGAGAAAGAATAAGAGTGAATTTACTAAATCTGAAATGTCAAGCTTTGCTATGAACTTACACGATGGTAAAATGGTAGCAGAAATTGATCACCCTAAATACCAGGGTAAGAAAGTTAAACTAAGCTATAATAAAAGACAGTTTTATGATAGAATACTAACACCAATGAAAGGGATGGGATTAATTGATTATGATTTGTACAAAAAAACTTACAAAATAAGTGATAGATTTAACAAAGCAATGATCAAAATAGGCCTTATGTGGATTAGAGAATTTGGAAAACAAGAAACTAAAGAATGAAACCAAAAGTAATGTTTCTTGATGATTCAAATTTAAAGTTATTTGTAGATTATTTAGAAAAATTACCCTATTTAACTTATTCTAAAGATGTTATTCTAGATCAAAAAGATGTCCTCAGCTTCAAGTATTACCACAATAATACATATATTATTGCAGTGGGAAATATAGATCCTGAAAAAAGACATGAGCCTGTTACTAATATTAGAAAAAGCAAAGTCATTGGCCATATATGCATTATGCATCCAGCTACTAAACATGGTTATCACCAAGAACATGTTTTAGAAGTGCATATTAATGTAATGCCAGAATATCAACAAAAAAGTGTGGGCAAAACATTAATGGAATTTTTATTAAAAGAAATTAAAAAAGGAAAAAAGAAAAGTGGGATTAAAAAAATTAAAACCAAAATGTTAGCTAACAATGAAAAAGTCATTAAATTATTTGAAAGCTTTGGATTTGAAAAAGAAGCTATTATGAAAGAAGAATGGAAACTAATAATAGAAGATAAAGAAACAAGCAAACAAAAAGAAGTATATGAAGATGGAGTGTATATGAGCTTGTTTCTTGATTAAGAAGTATTTTGTTAATTAGGATGTATTTTCTTGATTGATATAACAAAATATTAAAACAGGAGTTCCTTATTATAAAATAATTAAGAAGATTAAGAAAGTGAATATATTAAAATCAAAATGAATTACAACCTAGAGCTTGAAAAAGCAATTGAGGAAATTAAGAAAACTAAAGCTAAAAAAGTATGCATTCAATTACCTGATGGTCTAAAACCAAAAGCTAAAGAGATTCAAGATACAATTACAAAAACAATTAATAATAAAGATCTTGAAATATATATTTGGACTGGTAGTTGTTTTGGTGCATGCGATACCCCCAATGGTTTAGATAAATTAAATGTTGATTTGTTAATCCAATGGGGACATAGTGAGTGGAAATAATGTTTAATAATAATAATAATAATAATAATAATAATAATAAGTAGTAAAAGAATAAGTAAAAAACAACAACAAGGGCACGGACGGACATTTTACTGCGTAAAATATCCTACTCGCCTATCGGCTCGCCCGGCCAATGTTGTTTTTTACAAACAAACAAACAAACAAACAAACAAACAAACAAACAAACAAACAAACAAACAAACAAACAAACAAACAAACAAACAAACAAACAAACAAATAAATAAATAAATAAATAAATA
>Ga0257124_1000194_pt1 | contig 78842 bp, 80 predicted proteins | sample SI106_150metaG_FD_190154 | JGI IMG/M metagenome (GOLD analysis project Ga0257124, IMG submission 190154) | Marine microbial communities from Saanich Inlet, British Columbia, Canada - SI106_150 | ecosystem: Environmental > Aquatic > Marine > Inlet | place: Canada: British Columbia | collected...
ACTACCATTAGCTTCAGCCATAACTTTAGTCATCGCAGCTGTTAATGTAGTTTTACCATGGTCAACGTGACCGATTGTGCCCACGTTTACATGGGGCTTGGTTCTTTCGAATTTTTCTTTTGACATTTTATCTTCCTCTCTGTTTAGAACATTTAATTACTGGAGCTCACCAGCGGATTTGAACCGCCGACCTCTTCCTTACCAAGGAAGTGCTCTACCGACTGAGCTAGGTGAGCACAACCTTGCACTTGGAGCGGGTAACGAGAATCGAACTCGTCTCATTGGCTTGGAAGGCCAAGGTAATACCAATATACGATACCCGCAAAATCTTTTGTTTATGGTGGAGAGAGAAGGATTCGAACCTTCGAAGCCAGAGGCGATGGATTTACAATCCACATACTTTAACCACTCGTAAATCTCTCCAAAACAATCCAGAATTATCCCATAGGCTCAAAGCCTTTGCAAGCGTTAATTTGAAGTTTTTATATGTTTTTTTTAAATTCTTGCAACACCGCTAGCAACAGCAGCATCGTAAACTGCTTTTGGCACGATATCGATAAGTCTTTTATCAAATGGTTTAGGAATAATATAATCCTTTCCAAAGCTCATAGAGTCAGTGTTGTAGGCAGTCAAAACATCTTTAGGAACCTCTAATTTTGCCAAATCTCTCAATGCGTGTACGGCAGCAATTTTCATTTCAATATTTATTTCACTGGCTTTAGCATCTAGTGCACCACGGAAAATAAAAGGAAATCCTAATACGTTATTTACTTGATTTGGATAATCACTACGTCCTGTTGCCATAATTAAATCATCACGAACAGCATTAGCATCAGCTGGTGAAATTTCAGGGTCTGGATTAGATAAAGCAAATACAATTGGCTTGTCTGCCATTGACTTAACCATATCTTGAGAGACAAGATTAGCCGCAGCCACGCCAATAAATATGTCTGCATCTTGCATGGCGTCAGCCAATGTCTTCTTGTCAGTTTCAGCTGCATATTGCGCTTTAACATCACTCACATCTTGCATTTTCGTTGAAATAACACCTTCACGATCAACCAACAAAATATTTTCTTTTTTCAGGCCTAGCTCGCACAAAAGATTGAGCGTGGCAATGCCCGCTGATCCTGCACCTAGACAAACCAGCTTAACAGTTTCAATATTTTTTCCTTGGATTTCAATTGAATTTAAAAGCCCTGCAGCGATAATAATCGCTGTACCGTGTTGGTCGTCATGAAAAACAGGAATGTCTAATTCTTCGATCAGGCGTTTTTCAATTTCAAAACAACGAGGTGCAGAAATATCTTCTAGATTAATACCACCAAAAGTTGGCGCAATATTTTTAACCGTCTGAATAAATTCTTCAACATCTTGAGTGTCAACTTCAATATCAAAGACATCTACATCAGCAAAGTGTTTAAATAGCACCGCCTTACCTTCCATAACTGGCTTAGAGGCTAATGGACCAATATTGCCCAGCCCTAATACCGCAGAACCATCAGTAATCACCGCTACTAAATTATTTTTAATGGTGTAATTATTAACCAAATCAGGATTTTTGGCAATTTCACGACAAGGTGCAGCAACGCCTGGTGTGTACGCCAAACTAAGGTCTTCTTTAGTGGCTAATTGCTTGTGTGATGAAACAACTAACTTTCCAGGACGCTCGCCTTGGTGGTAGTCGAGTGCTTGTTGGTGTAATTCTTCTTGAGTTATCATAATTTTATTTTATTGTATTAAAAAGTAAATTTATATCGTACCTATGTCCAACCAAGGATTTGATTCATCTTGGTGATATTTGAAACTGTAATCCCCTTAGGGCAAACACGTTCACAATAGCGATGATTTGAACAACTGCCAAAACCCTCACTCTCCATTTTCTGGAACATTTTTCTAGCCCGATCTTGCTCTTCGATCTTGCCTTGAGGCAACAACGACAAATGTGTAATTTTAGCCGCAACAAACAGTGTCGCTGATGCATTTGGACAAACAGCCACACAAGCGCCACAGCCGATACAAGTTGCCGAATTAAATGCTTCATCTGCACTATGCTTATCCACTAGCAAAGCATTTGCTTCAGGCGCTGATCCTGTATGTACAGATACATATCCGCCTGATTGAATAATATCATCGAACGATGTGCGATCAACTGTTAAATCTTTGATTACTGGAAATGACTCAGCGCGCCAAGGCTCTACCCATAATTCAGTTTGATGTTTGTAATCACGCATATACAACTGACAAGTTGTAGTGGCTTTCTTATCGCCATGTGGATAACCATTAATAACCAGTGAACAAGCGCCACAAATACCTTCACGACAATCATAGTCAAACACAATACAGTCTTGATCTTGCGCAATAAGTTGCTCATTAAGCTGATCAAGCATCTCCAAAAATGAAGTATCTTCGTCAATATTATCGATCTTATAGGTAACAAATTCTCCGCTAATATCGCTATTTTTTTGTCGCCAAATATGTAGAGTAAAATTCATTTGTAGTTCCTCACAGTCAGTTCAATAAACTCATAGTTAAGCTGCTCTTTGTGCAGCATCGGCTGTTCAGGTTTATATTCCCATGCGCCCACAAATGAAAAATCATCATCATCTCTCTTAGCTTCACCACCTTCAGACAAATACTCTACCCTAGCATGTGCACCACAAGACTCTTCTCGCATTAGTGCATCTTGACACATTAGCTTACCTAACTCGATAAAATCAGCCACTCGCCCTGCACGCTCTAATGTTTGGTTTAAATCGTTATCAACACCCGTGACTTTAATATTTTGCCAAAAATGTGCCTCCAATTCTGCAATTTCACCAATAGCTTGGTTTAATCTATCTGCTTCTCGAGACATGCCACAAGCTTCCCATAATATTTTTCCTAGCTTTTGATGGAAATATTCTGGTGAGTGTTTTGGTTGCGGTGCATGCATTAATTGTTGAATACGATCTCTAACTGCTTTTAAACTTTGCACAACTTGAGGATGGTTATCATCCACTTCAGCTAACGGATTTCTGGATAAATAATTCGCCACTGTTTTTGGCAAAATAAAGTACCCGTCTGCTAACCCCTGCATCAATGCAGAAGCGCCCAAACGATTAGCACCATGGTCAGAAAAATTAGCCTCACCACCTGCAAATAAACCCTCTACAGACGTCATTAGGTTGTAATCAACCCATAATCCACCCATGGTGTAATGTGGCGCCGGATAAATCTTCATTGGCGTTTGATAAGGATCTTCACCCGTAATGCTTGAATACATATCAAACAAATTACCATATTTTTCTGCAACCGCATCCAGGCCTAATTTTTCAATAATCGCACTAAAATCAAGATAAACACCTAAACGTTGGCCATGAATCTTACTACCGACACCATGACCTTGATCACAAATATGTTTAACAGCACGTGATGCCACATCTCTAGGAACAAGATTGGCAAAAGCCGGATACATTCTTTCTAAAAAATAATCTCTGTCTTCTTCTTTAATATCGGCTGGATTTTTTTCACAATCTTCAATATTTTTTGGTGCCCAAATACGCCCATCATTACGCAAAGACTCGCTCATTAGCGTCAACTTAGATTGATTTTCACCTGTCGGTGGAACGCAAGTTGGGTGAATTTGGGTAAAACTCGGATTAGCAAAATATGCGCCTTGTTTGTAAGCACGCCAAGTTGCCGAGGTGTTACAGCCTTTAGCATTAGTAGACAAATAAAACGCATTACTATAACCACCTGTACATAAAATAACGCAGTCGGCTGTATGTGCTGAAATTTCACCCGTCACCAGATCTCTAACAACAACGCCACGAGCCTTATCGTCAACCATAATAATTTCAAGCATCTCTGATCTTGATTGATGAGTAACATTGTCATTTTCTAACTGACGACTATGCGCTTGATAAGCGCCAAGTAATAGTTGTTGACCCGTTTGTCCGCGTGCATAAAAAGTACGAGATACTTGAGTGCCACCAAACGAACGATTAGCCAAATAACCACTATATTCTCTTGCAAAAGGCACACCTTGTGCCACAGCTTGATCAATAATATTACCACTTAACTCCGCTAAGCGATAAACATTAGACTCTCTTGCTCTAAAGTCACCACCCTTAATCGTGTCATAAAATAAACGCCAGACACTATCGCCATCATTTTGATAATTCTTTGTTGCATTAATGCCACCTTGTGCAGCAATAGAATGCGCTCTACGTGGTGAATCTTGAAAGCAAAAAGAGCTTACTTGATAACCCGCCTCTCCTAACGTGGCGCATAATGAAGCGCCAGCAAGGCCCGTGCCCACCACAATAACTTTGTGTTTTTTACGATTCTGTGGTGCAATTAAAGATAAATTAAATAAATGCTTTTCCCAGCGACTTTCTAAAGGACCTGTTGGCTCATTTGCATAAAGATTACTCATAATATAACACTCACTGGAATACTAATAAAACTAACAATAATAACTGCCACAATGGCAATGGCAACACCATGATGATGCTTGGACGATAGACCAAATGTCTGCAATACATTGGTTAATCCGTGGTGTAGGTGTGCACCTAAAGTTAACAAACCCAGTGCGTAAACAACCCACATTATTGGATTGGAAAACATAGATACCATTGACTGGTACAAATCAGCCTTATCAATCAGCAAAGTCATTTGCACAAAATGGAAAACAATAAATGCAAATAATGTAGCTGCACCACCCCAAGCTGCGACTCTAGGAATGGCCTCAGGATATTTTTTCTGGTATCTGGTGCCTGCGCTGGAGTTGTTACTTAGTTGGCGAGATACAGCCGTTATCACATGAAAAGATAGTGTTGCGATTAGCAATACAACCATAAATCCATAAAAAGGCGTTTGTGAAAACCATTGGTAAAACTCATTAAAAGCTGTTTTTCCTGAATGGAAATTAAGCAGACTTAACAGATGAAAACCAAGATATGAAAGCCATATCAAGCCAGCAATGGCCATCCATTTTTTGCGGGTTGCGGTATGATTAAAAAAGTTCATCGAATTCCTTTCTAGGTTGTAGCCCTTCTTTCTCTATAGTACGAAGACAGCTGTTGTAGCGCAAAATTGGGTCAGAACAATGCTTGGGTGCCATTTTTTCAGCAATTTCATATTTGGCAATTGCCTCCATCAAACCTTTGTAAGCAAAAGAATGTGACATGGCATGCTTCAACAGTCCTCTTGCTTTTCGTTCTAAAAAGATGCCTGTGTAGTAATGCCTGTGGAATTCAGAATCTAACCTATTAATAGTCTCTGTAATTTTCTTGTGTGAAATCTTGACATTGCTCAGTCCCAATTGATCTGTTAACGCTAAGATATACACTACTAATGCCTGTTGATTATCGGGATCAACTGCAAAGACATCAATACAAATACTGATCGCCAAATCAGGCTCTAGTAAAGATCGATATTGTCTAGCTTTATCAAGTACCGTATCAATAGACTCCTTGTTAATTAAATGGTATTTCATACTTCCCCTTGTAAAAAAATATTATTTCAATGTCAATATACCGAAAAACCAAATATTAATATCAAAATGGTCCAACCTTATATCCTATTAGGATAAAGAATATCATACATAAACCCGTCTCGCCTGGCTTTTTTTTTCATAATATAACGAACTATTTTCATAATATGAAATATTATTATAATAATAAAGTGACATATCAAATTTCATCCTATATTATGAGTAACCTAAATCAAAATAAAATATTGACTAAATATTTAATTGTTTTAATCACAATAACCAAGGGGGATATATGAGTGATTACGTTGTTTGGCTAGATAAAGTTGGTATTACTGATGTGGAAAGCGTGGGTGGGAAAAATGCCTCTTTAGGAGAGATGATTGGCGCTTTGTCTAGTAAAGGCGTTCGAGTGCCTGGTGGCTTTGCAACAACAGCTTATGCGTTTGAAATGTTTTTAGATCACAACAATCTAAAAACAAAAATTAACGAGCTGCTTAAAGATCTAGACCCTAACAATATTCAAGCATTAACCTCAGTAGGCTCAACTATTCGTAATTGGGTGCAAGAATCTCAATTTCCAGATGCACTACATAATGACATTGTCACTAATTATCAACAACTAGAAAAACAACTGGGCTCAGAAGCAACTTTCGCTGTTAGATCTTCTGCAACGGCCGAAGATCTACCTGAGGCCTCATTTGCCGGACAACAAGAAACCTATCTTAATGTCCACGGCATTGATGACATATTTAGCTCCATCAAGAAAGTTTTTGCCTCGCTTTATAATGATCGAGCCATTTCATATCGTGTACATCAAGGGTTTGAGCATTCAGAAGTTGCCTTATCTGCAGGCATTCAACAAATGGTCAGAAGCGACATTGGCGCTAGTGGCGTTATGTTTACCATTGACACCGAATCTGGGTTTGATGAAACTGTATTTATCACTTCTGCTTATGGACTTGGAGAGACTGTGGTTCAAGGCTCTGTTAACCCTGATGAATTTTATGTACACAAACCTACACTGCAAGCCAACAAACTGGCCATTCTTAGTCGCACATTAGGCTCTAAAGAAATCAAAATGACTTACGCTTATGATGACTTAAAAAGCACTGTAGCTATTGAGTCTGTTCCTAAGGAACAACAGCAGCAGTTTAGTTTGAATGATGACCAAATCCAAGAATTAGCTCGTTACGCTATCATCATTGAACAGCACTACCAAAGACCGATGGATATCGAATGGGCGCTTGATGGTGGCAACAACAAACTCTACATTGTTCAAGCTCGTCCGGAAACTGTTAAGAGTAGAGAGAATAACTCACATACAATAGATAGATATAAATTAACACAAGAATCACCCGTACTAATCGAAGGCAGAGCGATTGGTCAAAAAATTGGACACGGCCCTGCTCGTGTGATTAGCAATATTTCTGAAATGGACCAAGTACAAGAAGGAGATGTTTTGGTCACTGACATGACAGATCCAGATTGGGAGCCTGTGATGAAGCGTGCTTCTGCTATTATCACTAACCGTGGGGGACGTACTTGTCATGCTGCCATCATTGCTCGCGAATTAGGTGTACCTGCCATTGTGGGCACCGGCAATGCAACTGACATACTAACTGACCAAACTCCTATTACCGCTTCTTGCGCCCAAGGTGATACAGGTTATGTCTATGAAGGCATACTTGATTTTGAACACACTCAACTGTCAGTTGATGCCTTGCCTGAAATCCCAACTAAAATCATGATGAATGTTGGTAACCCAAGTAGAGCATTTGATTTTGCCAGTATTCCTAACGCTGGCGTTGGACTGGCGCGCTTAGAATTTATCATCAATACAACCATTGGCATTCACCCAAAAGCCCTGTTAGAGTTTGACCAATTACCAGATGACATGCAGGCAGAAATTCAACAAAGAACAGCAGGTTATAGCTCTGCGCTTGAATTCTACGTTGGAAAACTTACCGAAGGCATTGCCACAATTGCGGCTGCATTTTCTAAAAATACCGTTATTATTAGAATGTCGGATTTTAAATCCAACGAATATGCAAATCTTTACGCAGGCACTAGATACGAGCCTACCGAAGAAAACCCTATGATCGGCTTTCGAGGAACGGCCAGGTATTTATCAGAAGATTTTCAAGCTTGTTTTGAACTCGAATGTCAAGCCATTAAAAGAGTTAGAGAACAAATGGGATTGACCAATGTAGAGATTATGATTCCGTTTGTCAGAACCTTAAATGAAGCCAAACAAGTGATTGAACTTCTAAAAGTCAACGGGCTTGAGCGTGGTGTTAATGGCCTTCGAGTGATTATGATGTGCGAGTTGCCTTCAAATGCGGTGCTAGCTGATGAATTCTTACAATATTTTGATGGCTTCTCTATCGGTTCAAATGACATGACGCAACTAACGCTTGGAATGGATCGTGATTCTGGCATTATTGCTGATGGATTTGACGAGCAAGATCCTGCAGTTAAAAAGATGATTTCTATGGCGATCAACGCCTGCCATGCGCAAAATAAATACATCGGCATCTGTGGACAAGGCCCTTCTGATCATCCAGAGTTAGCACAATGGCTACTGGAACAGAAGATCACCAGTATTTCACTCAACCCTGATACTGTAGTAAAAACCTGGTCGCATCTTGGTCAAGCAAAGCGCTAAAAATAGAACGGTCTTTTTTATATCTGACCGTACAGGAATTACGGCAGAGGCATTAGGCGGTAGTCTTCTTAGTCAATTTGAAGGTGTGGATTTTAATAAAATCCACCTATCTTTTATCGACACATTGGATAAAGCTAATGCTGCTGCTGTAAAAGTCAATAGCGCCTCTATAAAAACAGGTGAGCCAGCTTTGGTATTCAGCACTCAAATTGATGCTGAATACCGAGATATTCTATCAAAAAGTAATTGTATATTTTTTGATTTTTTTGATACCTTTATCTCAAAAATGGAGCGCTCACTAGATCTAAAATCTTCACACACTGCCGGACAATCGCACGGTGTAAATCATAATGATAATTACTCTGACAGAATTAGCAGCATTAATTTCGCCCTAGGCAGTGACGATGGATTGGGCTCTAAAAGTTATGAAAACGCCGACCTTATTCTTGTTGGCGTATCCCGATCCGGGAAAACACCCAGCTGCTTGTTCATGGCTCTACAATATGGTATTAACGCAGCTAACTATCCACTTATCGAACAAGACTTGGACAATACTCAACTACCCGAAAGCCTACAGCAACATAAACACAAATTATTTGGCCTGACCATCAACCCCATTCGCTTACAAAAAATTCGAGATGAGCGCCGCAGTAATAGTAGCTACGCCTCATTAAAACAATGTCAAAGCGAGGTGAAACGTGCAGAGGATTTATATCATAGCAACAACATCCCTTTTATCGATACCACTCAAACCTCCATTGAAGAGATTAGCGCCAAAATCATCAATAAACTATCATTAAGATAGCTATAATTCAAGACACAAGATAGGTGGATTTCCACTTACCATACCCGAAAATAAATGTGATTTCTAAATCTATTAAAATTAGTGTTATTGGTATTTTTATATCATTATCTATTGGTTTTTTTGTTTATCACAGTACTATCAATTCTCATACAAATGACTTAAAGTTGCAAGCAATTGAGCGCATTGGTTTGTATCAAAACTCTTTACATAACGAACTGACACGCTTTAACTTTCTACCTTTTGTTATTGCTAGAGATAAGCAGCTGATTGAATGGTCTATGCAAAAATCAGATTTAGCAAATATGGCTTTGGAAGATATTAAACATGCTTCTGGCGCCAATGAGCTGTACGTGATGGATAGATCTGGAACCACCCTATCTGCCAGCAACTGGCGCAACAAAGCTAGCTTTGTTGGTAAAAATTTCGCTTTTAGACCTTATTTTAAAGAGGCGATGCTTGGCAAAAATAGCAAATTTTTCGGCATTGGTACCGCTTCAAAAAAACCCGGATTTTATATTTCTACAGGTGTTAAGGATAACGATAGCATTGTGGCAGTGACTGTCGCCAAAATTGATCTAAGCATATTGGAAAACATTTGGATAGATGCTGGAGAGGATCTATTTGTAACCAACCAAGACGGTATTGTTATTCTTAGCTCCAAGACCCCATGGAAATATCGCACTCTTAAAACATTAAAAGCCTCTCAGCTTGCAAATATTCAGCTGCAGAAACAATTTTCCGATCAAGGTCTTCGCCCACTCTCAGATGCCATAACCAACAAAAAAGATCAACTAACTATTGATGAGGCAACTTACGTGCATCAATCAAATAAAATTCAAGACACCAATTGGACCATACATTATCTAACACCTGTTGATCGTATTAATCAACTTGCTATTGTTAGTTGGACCAAGATGGGGTTTGCCTTGTTAGCGGCACTTACGATTGTATTATTATGGTGGCTATCGCAGTCAAGCAACAAACTCCAAACATCACTAAAAGAGTCAGCCAATCTTAGAGAATTAAACGACCTACTTAAAACTGAGATTGAACACCGACACCAAGTAGAAGGTGAGCTTCGTATTGCGCAAACGAAAATTGAGAGGGCTAGCAAATTAGCCGCTATGGGGCAGCTATCAGCATCCATCATCCATGAATTAGGTCAGCCATTATCTGCCATGAAAACCTATATTGCCGGAGCTCAACTTTCAGAAAACAACAATCACGAAAATAACGTTCTACCAAAATTAGACGCCTTGGTAGATCGTATGAGTAAAATCTCACAACAACTGCACTTTTTCTCCCATACTGGAGATAATTCTCTATCCAAGGTTGACATTAGAGATGCGCTTAATGGTGCACTTATGATTATCTCGCCCGCACTTAAACAAGATAACATTGAACTCTCACTGGAGTTTGAGGACAAGCCCTATATAGTTAAAGGAGATCAGGTTCGCATTGAGCAAGTTTTAGTTAATTTAATTAACAATTCCAGAGCGGCACTTGAATTTTCCGATGAAAAACGCATTGCCATTAGTTTATCTATTAAAGATCAGCAAAATCTAGTTATCAAGGTTGAAGACACAGGTACGGGCATTGCCGAAGAAACACTTCAAATTTTATTCGATCCGTTCTATACCACCAAACCCTCAGGCGTTGGCTTAGGACTTGGTTTAACTATATCTCATAATATCATTCACGAGCTACATGGAACCCTAAGTGCGCACAATAACATCAACTCTGGCTCTACTTTTATTATCACCTTGCCAATTGCCACATGAATGAGCCTAGCCCACCGATAATTATTATTGTTGATGATGATCAAGCCATGCGAGAATCGCTATTGGATTATTTTTCTCGCGCCAAACTTTTAGCCAAAGCCTACGCTAGTGGCAAAAAAATGCTTTCAGAATTGCATAAGCATAATGTTGGCGTGGTAATTTGTGATCTCAAAATGCCTCAAATGAGCGGCATGGAGGTTCTCGACGCATTACAATCTGGGGAAAATTCACCGCCACTTATCATGATAACCGCCCATGGCAATATTACCACGGCAGTAGAGGCGATTAAGCACGGCGCTTATAATTTCATTGCCAAGCCATTCAACCCTCAAGATTTGCAAAAAATGGCAGAATTGGCAATCGAAAAATACCATGCAAATTTAGAATTCAGAAAGCTCAATGCCCATCCCCTAGGCAACAGTCTAGGTTTGCAAGATTTTAATACTCAACTACTAAGCTGTGCCAATACTAGGGACAACGTTTTAATCATTGGAGAAAAAGGCGTAGAAAAAGCCTTAGTGGCAAAAACCCTGCATCAGCATAGTCAATTCGGTACAAAGCCTTTTGTGCATATCAACTGCATTATTATTTCTGAGCGATTTTTTGAAAAACATTTCCTTGAAGAAGGCAACTCTATATCCAGGGCAAGTCAAGGAAGTTTATTTTTAGAAAACTTAGATCAGCTGCCACTAGAGAGTCGATCCAAACTTCTAGAGTTATTAACAGACAAAATTGCAGCACAAGTGTGTAAATCAGAATCAACATTACCTAGATTTATTTATTCTATTGCCAACCCTATAACGGCAGAAAAGACACACACCATCCTGAATAAAATCTGCACTTTATTAAATGGCGGAAAACTTCTCATTCCGGCATTAAGGGAGCACCGGGATGACATTTTTGAGCTGTTTAATCACTACATAGCGCAGTCCGCAGCACATTATCAAACTTCTATTCCAACATTATCAGAGCAAGATATCATTGCCTTGTCTGCTTATGATTGGCCAGGAAATCAACAGCAATTAAAACAAATTGCAGAACAATTTATTTTGCTCAATCGTAGTGTCAATACTTCTATATCACATTTATTGTCAGTATCACCTACTGAAATGATTGATATAGGCAACACATTTAACAAAAATCTACGTGGTGTCATGCAGGATTTTGAAAAACAATTAATCACCCAGGCCATGATCGAGTGTTCGGGCAACATCTCTCAAGTTTGCGAACTCCTTAAAACCCCTAGGCGCACACTCAATGAAAAACTATTAAAGTACGATATTAATCGTAGTGCATTTTTATCCTAATAGCCAATCGGCGGAAATCCGCCTATCTATAACTAAAAATCTACACTATACTCAGACTTATTCTTGGTTCTTTAACCTTGAACAATTTATATAATTAATATCTCAGAGGAGAGCATAATGAAAAAAAATATCAAACTAATCGCATCTAGTCTCATCGCAATGGGGCTAATTGCATCACCAGTGGCATCCGCTAAAGAAATTGTCATTAAATTTTCACACGTGACCACAGAGGCCACCCCTAAAGGCAAAGGCGCCATGTTGCTTAAAAAAATGGTTGATGAACGCTTAGGTGGAAAAGTGCGTGTTGAGGTTTATCCAAGCTCTCAACTTTATGGCGATAAAGCTGTTTTAAAGGCGCTTTTATTAAACGACGTACAACTAGCCGCGCCATCACTGTCTAAATTTAGTAAATACACCAAACAATGGGCATTATTCGACTTGCCTTTTTTGTTTAAAAATCCGCAAGCACTTAACTGTTTCACTGATTCTGCCAAAGGCCAAGCACTCTTAGGTGCTACCGAAAGAAAAGGTATCAAAGGCTTGGGTTATTGGCTAAACGGCATGAAGCAAATCTCTGCCAACCACCCTTTAATCAAGCCTGAAGATGCCAAAGGTTTGAAATTCCGTATCATGAGCTCTGATGTACTTAAAGCACAGTTTGAGGCTGTTGATGCTAATCCGCAGAAAATGGCTTTTTCTGAAGTTTACAATGCGCTAGCAACCGGCGTTATTGATGGTCAAGAGAACACTTGGTCTAACATTCGCTCTAAAAAGTTCTTTGAAGTACAAAAAGACACAACCATCTCTAACCATGGCGTTTTAGAGTACGCACTTGTTACTAACAAACGCTTTTGGAATAGCCTGCCGTCTGATATCCGCCTACAGCTAGATCAAATTATTACTGAAGTGACTGCTGAAGTGACTCAATTTGCGTTAGACGCAGCTGTTAAAGATATGAAAACTGTCGCTGACTCTGGCAAGACCAACATTCACACACTAACTGATGCACAAAAGCAACAATGGGTTAGTGCAATGAAGCCTGTTTGGTCACAGTTTGAAGATCAAGTTGGTAAAGATAACATTGCTGCAGTACAGCAGTGTAACGCTAAAAACTAAGATTCTAATAAAAACACAGCTTTCGAGTTGTGTTTTTTTAGAAATCTTTGTATTATTATGAATATGAGTCAAACCTCTACCTTTCAAGGAAAATATTTATGCAATATTGCACTCATAATAATACAAAGGTTTTTTAAATGAAACTTTCTAAATTCATCAACCATGCCGAAGAGTGGCTTATTGCGCTGCTACTCAGCTCAATGACACTGCTGACTTTTTCACAAGTAGTGGCCCGCTATGTGTTTAATTCGGGTGCAGTTTGGGCGCTTGAAGTCACCACCTACTTATTTGCCTGGCTGGTATTACTTGGTGCCTCTTATATTATTAAGTGTGGTGCGCACATTGCAGTCGACAGTGTGGTGAATTTATTTGCTGAAAAAAATCGAAAAATAATTACTCTATTTGCCATTTCAGCTTGCATGGCATTTGTCATTATCATGTTTATCGGTAGCTATGAATATGTCGCTTTACTTAAAGATATCGAAATAGAAATGGAGGACCTTCCAGTACTAGAGTGGCAAGCTAAGATTATCCTGCCTCTAGGATTTGCCCTGATGTTTTATCGACTGATTGAAGTAATGATGGATGTTATTAATAATAAAACCACCACCATGCATTTTGAAGCACACATCAACGACTACAAAGAATGATTATTTTCACCCTATTCTTCATGCTTTTTGGCTTAATGGCCATGGGCGTTCCTGTGGCTTTTTCACTTGGCTTGTCAAGCGTTACTGTTATTGTCTTATTTGGTAGTGAATCTCTAGCCTCGCTTGCAGGCCATTTGTTTAGTGCCATGGAACACTACACTCTCATGGCTATTCCATTTTTTATTTTAGCTTCCTCTTTTTTATCAAAAGGTGGCTCGGCACAACGCCTAGTTGATTTTGCCATTGCTAGCATCGGCTGGATCAAAGGTGGACTACCAATGGCATCGGTTTTAGCATGTATGATGTTTGCCGCTATCTCTGGATCTTCCCCTGCCACGGTTATTGCTATTGGCTCTATCGTTATAGCCGGCATGGTTAAAGAAGGCTATCCACAATCTTACGCAGCCGGCGTAATTAGCTCGGCCGGCACCATGGGTATTTTAATTCCCCCTTCAATTGTCATGGTGGTTTACGCCGCAGCGACTGAAGTGTCTGTTGGTAGAATGTTTTTAGCTGGCGTTATTCCAGGGCTAATCATTGGCTCAATGATGATGATTGCCATTTACTTTACTGCTCGAGTCAAAGGCTATCCAAGTGTACCTTTTAAAGGTTTTAAGCATTTTATTAAAACACTCACCAAAGCCTCTGGCGGATTATTTTTGGTGGTTATTATCATGGGTGGTATTTACGGTGGTATTTTTACCCCAACAGAAGCAGCCGCTGTCGCCGCTGTCTACGCCTTTATCTTAGGCGTATTTGTTTATAGAGATATCAAAATTAGTGAAATATCACTCGTTATTAGAGAATCAGCAAAAACCTCTATTATGCTGATGTTCATTATTGCTAACGCCATGCTGTTTTCTTTTGTGCTTACCAACGAGCGCATTCCACATGAAATTGCCGAAACCATCATTGCATACGGGTTACCAATTTGGGGCTTCTTGTTGATGGTTAATTTAGTACTGCTGATTGCAGGTAATTTTATGGAGCCATCTGCAGTACTCTTAATCATGGCACCTATTTTATTTCCTATTGCTATGGAGATGGGCATTGACCCGATTCACCTTGGTATTATGATGGTAGTTAATATGGAGATTGGCATGCTCACGCCACCTGTAGGGCTCAATCTCTTTGTCACCTCCAGTATTACTGGCATGCCACTCATTAAAGTTATCAAGGCAACCCTGCCATGGTTGCTACTGATGCTTGGATTCTTAATGATTATCACCTTTATTCCATCAATATCAACCTACCTGCCAACGCTACTCATGGGACCTGAAACTGTTGGTGGCTAAGCTTCATTTTTAAAAAATCCTAAATTTTTATAATCACCTATTTTTTTAAATATTTTTAAGCATTTTCTCGCTTATCGACCCTGTAAAACCTTGATTTTTAATCAAAATTAAGGTTTTTTAACTCTTTATCAATGCTCTACAACCCTTATTATCACTGTATTTTCAGTCATTTCTATTTTTTCCAATATTTTTACCTCTTGTTATTTATATTAAATTTATGATAAAGTGGTTTAAAGTGGTACAAAGTGGTATAAAATGTCATTTATAGCTACTTGAGGAGAGTTATAAATAATGAAACCAATCAACCACTAAAGGGGAGAGATCATGGACACTTTACTACATACATTTATCTACGCATCAGCAGCAGTTATTCTTTCGTTGGGATTTGCAACGATTGTCTAGCACCCATAAAAAATGTTTAGAGGAGTACACAATTTAACCGTTGACGCAAAGGGGCGACTAAAAGTTCCTACACGTCACCAGGTGCAAATCGATGAGATTTGTGCAGGGCAGATGGTGCTTAGCATCCATCCTGATGATCCCTGCTTATTGTTATATCCACTAAAGGATTGGCAAGCGCTGGAAGAAAAAGTTAGCGCCCTGCCTTCCTTAAACATTCATACTAAACGTTTAAAGCGCAAATTAATTGGGCATGCAACCGATTGTGATCTAGATAAAGCTGCCCGTATCTTAATTCCTGGCGCATTAAGAGAGTATGCCAATATCGGTAAAAAAATCATTCTTAGTGGCCAAGGTCACAACTTTGAACTCTGGGATGAGAAAATTTGGAACGAACAACTCGACAATCTAGATGAGTTAAGTAAAAAAGAGCAAATTCCGATAGAAATCTCCCAATTGTCACTATGACAACCTCACATCATCATCAATCGGTGATGTTTGATGAATCTATCGATGCGCTTAATTTAACTACAGATGGTATCTATATTGATGCCACTTTCGGTCGTGGCGGCCACTCACAAGGAATCTTAGCACGCCTAGGCGACCAAGCTCAGTTGATTGCTTTTGACCAAGACATCAGTGCTATTGAATACGCCAAAAAAAGCTTCAACGATCCTCGTTTAACCCTAATCCACAGCCCTTTTGCACAGATGCACACAGTCATTAGCGAAATGGGTTTAAGCGGCAAGATAGATGGTATTTTGATGGATTTGGGTGTTTCATCACCGCAACTGGATAATGCAGATCGTGGCTTTAGTTTTATGGCAGAAGGTCCGTTAGATATGCGCATGAATCAAACTACCGGTCTGAGTGCTGCGCAGTGGCTGGCGCAAGCTGGTGAAGAAGAAATTGCCAACGTTATTTATCAATTTGGCGATGAAAAGAAATCTCGTCATATTGCCAGTCGTATCAAGAAGTTTCAATTAGAACAGCCGCTAGAAACCACTTTACAATTGGCTAATATTGTCAGTGAAGTAGTCAGAGGTCAGAAGAAAAAACACCCAGCAACACGAACTTTTCAAGCTATTCGTATTTTCATTAACCAAGAACTTAAACAACTCTCTGACACCCTAGAGCATTCTAAAGAAATATTAAGCCACCAAGGCAGACTCTCTATTATTAGCTTTCATTCTATTGAAGATCGCATTGTCAAACGCTTTATTCAAAAAAATTCACGACAAAAATCACTGCCAAAAGGCTTGCCAATTTTTGACCAAGCCATACAAAAAATGCCATTTAAAGACTTGGGCAAACAATTTGCCAGTAAAGACGAAGTCGGACATAACAAACGCTCTCGTAGCGCCATTCTAAGAGTGGCTGAGAAAAACTAATGCTGTCTGTCCGCATATCGCAACTTCAATTCAACCTAGTGTTATTCGTTAGTATTATTATTTTAAGCTTATTGAGTATTGTTTGGCATCACCAAATCTACACACTATACAAACAAATTAAATACAGTAATACACAGCATCACCAAATAATAGCACTCAACAAACAACTACTAAGTGAGCATTCTCAAATTATGAATGGAGATGAGATTAAAACCCATGCCATTAATACACTAGGCATGCATGAAGCTCAAACAAAAGACTTTGGCAAATGGTACAAGGGGAATCTTGCGCTATGAGTTTATTTCAATTTAAATCCCTGCCCGGCCTTGAAAGAGTCCAAGGTTATTGGCGTCGACAAGGCTTTGTAAAATTTATATTTGTAGCTTTATTTAGTATTTTTTCTTATCAAGCGATTTCTATTTCAAACACCCATCAACCTGGCCTCTCGGTGCAAGATCGAGCTCATAATCAGGCTAATAAAGTTCAAATCAATAGTGCCAGAAGAGGGGATATTCTGGATCGACATGGCAACATATTGGCCAGTTCCAGATTACTCAAACGCGTCATACTAGATCCGATGCTGATTGATCCAGCTTTCATTCCAGGCCTAGCGCAAGCGCTCAACATGAATGAGGCGGAATTAAGTGCGTTATTGGCTAAAAAAAGAAAGATAAAATCACGCTATTTACCTATTAAAAAAAACCTAACGCTTACTGATCCAATTCTTGACAAGCTAACTGATTTTAAAAAACAGAGAGTTGAGGTCTGCACAACAAAGCCTGGTCACGCCAAAATTAGCTTACTCGATAAGGTGCTTAACACTCTAGGGGTGCAGTCTGTAGAGGGTGAAAAGATAATGATTAATAAATGCGCCAAAAAGAGGATTGGACAAGCGCTAGCCTTAAGGCAAGATACTCAAAGATACTATCCAAAATCAGCCTCCATGGCACCACTACTCGGGCGAGTCAATTCTGAAAACAAAGGAGGCTCAGGAATTGAGGCAGAATTTGAAAACATATTGGCTGGTGTCGATGGTAAAAAACATTTAAATTTTACAAATAATGCCAACAATGCTTATTTTAATCCTCATATAAAGTCAGAACTCTTACACGGTCAAAATATTGAGTTAACAATCGATACAGATATTCAATACCATGCTTATGCAGCGATTAAAAAATCAGTTTTAAAGCATGAGGCCGACTCAGGATCGGCCATTATTCTAGCACCAAATGGCGAAGTTTTGGCCATGGTTAACTATCCTGCTGATGACCCTAATGACAAAAGCTTGTACAATCCGAGTCATTATCGAAATCGTGTTTTATCTGATAAGGTGGAGCCAGGGTCAACCATGAAGCCATTCACCATGCTTTTGGCATTAGACCAGGGAAAAATCACCGCAGAAGAAGATGAGCTGATTGATGTCAGCAAGTCTATTGGCCACCTTAGAACCAATCGTGAAGTTAGAAAGTATGGCGACGCCATTACCGTTAAAAAAATCTTGCAAAAATCTCACAACTTAGGCACTGTTAACGTCTCTGAACGCCTTAGTAAAGAAGACATGTACAGCACTTGGAGTAAGCTTGGATTTAGCCGCCCTTTAAGCCTAGTTCCGAGTATTGAAAATTCTGGCTCACTCAGGCATTATGAGTCTTGGAGTCTGGCAGATAAACGCACACTGTCTTTTGGGCACGGGCCAATGGAAACTAATTTAGCGCAATTAGCCAAAGCTTATTTGGTATTTGCCAATGAAGGATCAGTAATGCCATTAAAACTGGTTAAAAATATGCCGAGTTATGAGCAAAGTACACAGGTTTTCAGTAAAGAGTCCACACACAAAATAGCCGGCTTACTCGATGCGGTTGCTTCGTGGAAAGGCTCAGGTTATCGTGCACGAATCAAAGGTTATAACGTTGCTGGAAAAACAGGCACTGCAGAGATGGTGGTGAATGGAAAATATCACAAAGATGGTGCCAAACGCACCTTCTTTACCGGCTTTGTGCCTGTTAAAAATCCTAAGTACATCATGGCGGTAAGACTGGATTATCCAAAAAAATGTTATGTCTACAAAAGACCTGATCTTAAAAATAAATGTGAAGGATCAAACTCTGCCGCTATGGTTTTTAACGACACTATGAAGCGTGTTTTAACCAACGATACTGCGATTAAACTAAGCGCCAATCCTTAAGTTCTACGCTTTCCTTTGAGAATGCCCTGCATAATTTTTTGTTGATCTTCCAAGGTGTGAGCATGATGAATAGAAGATTTAATCTGCTCGGCATGTTGTTGATTTTCTATGGCAGTCAAAATAGATAAAAATTCTTCTCGAGCCTGAACCTCGCTTAAATGAGGCTCGAGCACGCACAACTGCTTAAGTCGAGTAAAAATCCCCTGTTTGTCTTGAAATGGCTTAATCAACTCAGATTGAGAAATATCTTCATCAATTTGCGCCGACCTCACTAATTCCAATAGTACTTGAGAATTTTCAATAGTGCGCACTCTAACCTCAATGGTTGAATCTGCCAAAGCCGGATAATTTAATAATAAAGTGATCATCTTTGACATTAGCGCCTTTGTCTTAGAGTGTTGGACTGCAGGTTTGTGTACGGGTTGTAAGTCCTCACCATCTGAAAAACTAGACAAGTCAACCTCGCCAGTATCGTCAAAATCTGGCTCTATATCTGCATACACAGGTGGCAGCTCTGGCGTCTGAGGCTGTTGCTCTGCAACTGATCGAACTTGATCAATACTTTGGCCTACCATTTGGGCCAAGCCCTCCATTAACTGCTGTTGATAGACTTCGTAATTAACTGACGTTATTAGATTTGTGGCTTTTTCTAGAAATAGCGTTTTACCTTCGATAGTATCAAAATCAACTTCTGATTTCAGGTGTTCAAATAAAAATTGAGATAAGGGTTGAGCTTTAGAAATGCGCTCTTCAAAAGCCTTGGCAGACTCTTTTTTCACTAAAGAATCCGGATCTTCACCATCAGGTAGAAATAAAAACTTAAATGTTGTGCCTGCTTTCATGACTGGCAAAGTAATCTTAAGAGCTTTCCAAGCAGCTGCGCGACCCGCATCATCCCCATCAAAGCAAAATACGATAATATTGGTTGTGCGCATTAATATTTGTAAATGCTCAGTGCTAGTTGCAGTTCCAAGTGTGGCAACCACTTTAGTAATGCCAGCCTGGTGGAGTGCTACGACATCCATATAACCCTCTACCACCAGCATATAATCCATTGATCTGGAGTGCTTACGCGCATGATGCAAGCCGTACAACTCTTTGGATTTTGAAAAAATAACACTTTCAGAAGAGTTTAAATATTTAGCCTTTACCTCTTGTTCAAAGGCTCGACCACCAAAAGCAATAACATCACCCTTGGTATTATGAATAGGAAACATAAGCCGATCCCGAAAGAAATCGTAATCTCCATATTGACCCTCTTTAACCAAACCCAGTATTTTTAAATCATCTACCTCTTGCTCACTATTGTCAAAATGTAGCAACAAGTCCTTATTACTTGGGGTTGCAAAACCTAACTCAAACCGCTTGGCAATTTCACCGCTAATGCCTCTGGACTTTGCATAATTTACCGCCTTATCTTTGGCGGGAGAATTGCGCAACTGCATTCCATAAAAATCACTCACTTTTTTTGATAATGATCGATAGCGTTCAAATCTTGGGTCAACAGGTTTAGCGTTTGAGTCATACTCTATGGCCAGCCCGCATTCACTGGCAATGGTTTCAATTGCTTCTACAAAATTTAAGTTATCAAATTTTTGAATAAAACTAATAGCACCCCCACTCTCACCACACTTAAAACAATGATAAAATTGCTTGTGAGCATTCACAGCGAAGTTGCTATTTTTTCCTCCGTGGAATGGACACGGTGCACGATAATCACTGCCAGATTTTTTAAGTGGCACGCGTTTATTGATCAAATCAACAATGTCGATTTGATTGGGAAGATCATCAATAAAGCTCTGACTAATATAAGGCATAAATGGTATTTTAATGAATAATCGACAATTTTATCATCCTAAATTTCTGCCAACTTGGCTACTCATTAGTCTTATGAAATTTGGCGCCAAATTACCCTTTAAAGTACAAGTTACGCTTGGAAAAATAATGGGCATGGCTTTATACCCTTTGTTGGGTAGATTTAGAAAAATCGCTTTTATTAATATCTCTCGTTGCTTTCCTAATAAGCGTAAATCCGAAGTAGAAGCACTCGTTCGTCAAAATTTTGAAGCTTTGGGTGTGTCTATTTTTGAGACGGCTAATGCTTATTTTGCAACCAATGATAAAGTCTCATCTATGCTTAGTGTTCACAACGAACACCACCTAACAACAGCCATTAATAATCAACAAAGTGTCATCTTACTGGCCGCACACTTTATGCCGCTCATGCTTGGATCTCGTGCGCTGTTACTCAAGTATCATATAGCCAATATTTATCGCCCTCAAAATAATGCCTTATTTGATGAAACTATGCGTAAAGGCTTTGTTGATAATGGTGCCACCATGATCAAAACCAAAGACACCAAGTCCATGCTTAAAGCCATTAAAAACAAATTGCCTATTTGGTATGCACCTGACCAAGACTTAGGACTAGACAAATGTATCTTTGCCCCTTTTTTTGGCATTCAGACTGCCACTGTATCTGCCACAGCAAGACTGGCTAAAGGTGAAAATACTGTAGTAATCCCCTACTTCTTCATTCGTACCGACTCTGGCTATAGCATGAGCTTTGAGGCGCCTATTGAAAACTACCCTAATACTGACGCAGCCATTAGCGCCACAATAACTAACCAGATACTGGAAGCTCAAATTTTAAAATTCCCTGAACAATATCTATGGATACATAAACGCTTCAAAACACGCCCTGAAGGTGAGCAGGATTTTTATTAACTTATTTAGTTCAAGTATTAGAACAATTAATCAAATTAGCGTATAATTAACCCTTTATTATTTTACGTTTCAGAATTATTTATTATGTCAATTGATACACAAGCAATTATCAAAGAATACCAAACTACAGATGGAGATACTGGTTCAACTAACGTGCAGGTCGCTTTATTAACAGCGCGCATTAAGCATTTAACTGAGCATTTCCAAACTCATAAAAAAGACCATCACTCAAGAAGAGGTCTACTACATTTGGTTTCTCAACGTAAAAAATTGTTGACTTACCTTAAAGGTTCAAATGTAGATGCCTATTCTGATTTAATCTCACGCTTAGGTTTAAGAAAATAAATTAACTTATTTTCTTAAAAAGGCCCCGTTTGGGGCTTTTTTTATGCCCACTCAATAGTAAAATCAAGACCATGGAACTATCACCCACTTATCAAAAAATTAACGACCTGCTTGAACGAGCAAAAATACTCTCCGCTCATCTAGAGCTCGAGGAAAAACAGGGTCGTTTAGAAGAAGTTCTACTTGAAATGGAAAACCCAGCCCTCTGGTCAAACCCAGATGAGGCACAAGCATTAAGTCAGGAAAAAGTTAAACTGGAAAATATTTGTCAAACATTCGAACGCGCAGACAATATTTTAGAAGATGCGCAAGAATTGCTTGATATGGCACAAGCAGAAAATGACGAGGACACTGTTTTAGGCATTCAGGATGATTTAAACTCTATCGAAACGGCTATTGCCAAACTAGAATTTGAGCGCATGTTTAACGGTGATTTAGATGCCAACTCAGCCTATCTAGATATTCAATCAGGCTCTGGTGGTACTGAAGCCCAAGATTGGGCGGAAATGGTGCTACGTATGTATCTACGCTGGGGTGAAAAACACCATTTTAGTGTCAAGCTAATGGAGGCTTCAGCGGGTGAAGTGGCTGGCATCAAATCTGCTACCATTCATTTTGACGGCGAATACGCCTACGGCTGGCTGAGGAGTGAAATTGGTATTCATCGCTTGGTCAGAAAATCCCCATTTAATGCCAACGGTAAACGTCATACTTCATTCTGCTCGGTTTTTGTTTCACCAGAGGTAGATGACAATATTGATATCGAAATCAATAAAACTGATATCCGTATTGATACCTATCGTGCCAGTGGCGCCGGTGGCCAGCATGTTAATAAAACCGATTCAGCTGTACGAATCACTCACTTACCCACGAATACCGTAGTTCAGTGTCAAGATGGGCGCTCACAACATGCCAACAAAGATCAAGCCATGAAGCAGTTAAAATCAAAACTCTATGAGCTTGAAATGCAAAAGCGCAATAGCGAAAGTCAAGAATTAGAGGATGCCAAATCTGATATAGGCTGGGGACATCAAATTCGCTCTTATGTACTAGATCAATCTCGTATTAAAGATTTACGTACTGGCGTAGAGTCATCCAATACGGGTGATGTGCTTGATGGTAATTTAGACAAATTTATCGAAGCCAGCTTAAAGGCTGGCTATTAGCAGATATAGGCCTTGCCTATTATCTTTAAAATTAAGGAAAAAAATATGACAACAAATAATACACAACAGCCTGAGAAGACAACACATTATGACATGATTGCAATTGGTGCCGGATCTGGCGGTCTGTCAGCAGTAGAAAGAGCTGCAGAATATGGTAAAAAATGTTGTGTTATTGAGGTTAAAACGATTGGTGGTACGTGTGTTAATGTAGGTTGCGTGCCGAAAAAAGTTATGTGGTTTGCCGCTAATACCGCCACACAAATTAACAGTGCCAAAGGTTTTGGTTTTGATGTGGAACTCAAAAACTTCTCTTGGAAAACCTTAAAGGAAGGTCGAGATAACTATATTAAGGGCATTACCACTTGGTACGATGGCTATTTAGAAGAGCTAGGTATTGACTATATTCACGGCTTTGGTAAATTAGTTGATCAGCATACAGTTAGTGTCAATGGTGTTGAGTATAGTGCTGATACTATCGTTCTATCACCCGGTGGTGAGCCTGCTGTGCCTCATGTTGAAGGGGCGAAATATGGAATTACCTCAGATGGTTTTTTTGAGCTAGAAGACCTACCTGCAAAAGTAGCTGTTGTGGGTGGTGGTTATATTGGTGTAGAGCTTGCTGGCGTACTAAATGCACTTGGGTCCAGCGTCGAAATTTTCTGTAGAGCTGACAAGCTCCTAGGTGGATTTGATCCAATGATTCAAGATGCGCTGAATAAAGATTATGCTAATCATGGTATCAAACTTCATCATAATATTCAAATTGATAAAGTTTCAAAAGAGAAAACTCTACATACCAACAAAGGTGATTTTTCTGGATTTGATGTTATTATTTGGGCAGTAGGACGCAACCCAATGACTCAGCATTTAGGATTGGAAAATGCCGGAGTTGATTCTGACCAACGTGGTTTTATTCCAACTGATAAATTCCAAGCTACTAATATTGACAATATTTTCGCACTGGGTGATGCAACAGGCCGTGCACCACTCACACCGGTGGCTATTGCTGCCGGTCGAAGACTGTCTGATCGTTTATATAACAGTATGACAGATCGACACCTTGACTATAACAATATTGCTACTGTTGTCTTTTCACATCCACCTATCGGCACCATTGGCTTAACTGAAGCTCAGGCTAATGAACAATTTAACCAAGTTAAAGTGTATAAATCAGAGTTCACCCCAATGGCAGATGCCCTACTAGATCACAAAACAACGACAGCACTTAAACTGGTTTGCGAAGGGGATGATGAAAAAGTTGTAGGCTGTCATATCATGGGTCATGGCGCAGATGAGATGCTACAAGGCTTTGCTGTGGCTATTAAAATGGGTGCCACTAAAAAACAGCTAGATGATACGGTGGCGATTCACCCTTCAAGCGCAGAAGAGTTGGTAACCATGAGATAAATCTAATGGCGGTTTAATTTGCGCCATTTATAGGGCTCAATCGGCGGAGTATAAAAACCCCAAAAACCGAGTTTTTCCGCTTTGGCTAAATCCTCTTCTTGCTGGTAGGCATCTTTGTAAGAAAATGCCATGCCCGACTCCACCATAAGTTTGCCAATATTAGTATTTCCCTTATAAATTCGAACCAAAATTCTCTGATAATGATCGATACCTATCGGCTTTATCGCAATTTCTCCAGGAAGACTTTTAAGCAGTCTTTGCAAATAGCGTTTCGACAATCGCCCACAATCAATCACTCGGTTAACATGTTCACGACATTTTTGTTTAATTTCTGGCGTATCAATATCAGCAAGGCGCATTTGCAAACTCACACTATCACCATCTACAATGTATAAAGATTGATCACTATGGAGTGAAAAATCACCTACATTGGCCAGCGCCCTAAATGAGACAAACAAAGCGAAAACAAATAATTTCATATACAAGATGGGTAGCGGTAAAATTAATCATTTTATCCGATGATTGACGCACACTATGGATGCATTAGAGCAAGTAAAATTTGATGAGCAAGGCTTGATACCTGCAATCGCTCAAGATCACCAAACAGGTGAGATTTTAATGTTTGCTTGGATGAATCAAGAAGCACTATCATTGACAATTGAAAAACAACAAGCGGTGTATTACTCGCGCTCGCGCCAGAAACTCTGGTTCAAGGGTGAAGAGTCTGGACATGCGCAAAAAATTAAAGAGATTTACACCGATTGTGATCGTGATGTTATTCTTCTAAAAATTGAACAAATAGGTGGCATTGCTTGTCATACTGGTAGAGCCTCTTGCTTTTTTCAAAAATTAGATAACAATAACTGGCAGACAATGACCAAAGTTATTAAAGACCCAAAGGATATATATGGATGATATTTTCAAACAATTAGAACTAATTTTAGAGCAGCGCAAAGGTGCAAGTGCTGATAGCTCTTACGTGGCTTCTTTGTATAATAAAGGCACAGATGAAATTTTAAAAAAAATCGGTGAAGAGTCTGCTGAGGTGATTATGGCAACTAAAGATGGCGTAAATGACAAAATTATCTATGAAGTGGCAGATTTATGGTTCCATACGTTAGTATTACTACGACACAAAGACATAGAAGTCGATAAAATAGAGCAAGAATTATCAAGACGCTTTGGCTTGTCGGGGTTAGAAGAAAAAGCCAATAGAAATTAACAAATAAAAATAGGAGAGAATTATGATGCCAGGACCTTTTGAACTGATTATTATTTTAGTTATTGTATTACTACTGTTTGGTGGTAAACGCCTTAAAAATATTGGTGGTGACCTAGGTGGCGCTATCAAGGGCTTTAAAAAGTCTATGAAAGATGGTGAAAATGACAAGCTAGATGGTAAAGATGCTAAAGATGAGATCATCGAAGCTAAAGTTGTAGATAGCAACAAAGACTCTAAATAAACCCTTTACATGTTTGACATTGGTTTTTGGGAATTTGCCTTAATTGGCATCATCGCCTTGGTGGTTGTAGGACCCGAGCGTATGCCTAGTATCGCCAGAGCTGCAGGAAAATATGCTGGAAAAGCTAAACGCTTTATTGCCAAAATTCAAGAGGATGTTGGCGAAGAGTTAGAGGTTGACAAACTCAAAGAACAGTTCAATGCAATGGATAAGGAAGCTAATATCGTTGAAATAATTGACGATGCTAAAGAAACCATTAGTGACATTAAAACCGATGTCAACAACATTAAAAACGATACTGATAGCACTAAAACATGACTCCTAAAGAAATGACCTTTGTTCAACATCTGGTTGAACTGCGTGACATCTTGTTACGCTCAGTTATTGCCATACTGGTTATTTTCATTAGCTTATTTCCTTTTGCAAATGAAGTCTACAGTTTTATCGCTGCACCTATTATCAGCGTTCTACCTCAAGGTAGTAATATTATTGCCATTGGTGTTATATCACCATTCTTAACTCCACTTAAAATGGCGTTAATCATGGCGGTGTACATCGCCATGCCCTATCTGCTTTATCAAGTGTGGAAGTTCATTGCACCCGCACTCTACAAACACGAAAAACAAATGATTATGCCTTTGGTTATCTCTTCAACCATTTTGTTTTATGCCGGCCTATTGTTTTCTTTTTACATTGTCTTTCCAGTTATCTTCGGGTTTTTATCTAGCATTGGCCCAAGTATTGTTGACTTTACACCTGATATCCAATACTACTTAGATTTTGTACTCAAGGTTTCATTTGCATTTGGTATTGCCTTTGAAGTGCCAATTGCCACCATCTTGCTAATTATGTTTGGTGCAACCACCATTGAAAATCTAAAAAAGAATCGACCATATGTTGTGATCGGCGCCTTTATATTGGGCATGCTGTTAACCCCGCCTGATATTATCTCGCAAACCCTAATTGCCATCCCTATGTGGTTATTGTTTGAAGCTGGGCTTATTTTTGCCCCTTTATTTGTGCGAAAAGAAGAGGATTCTGAATCGAGTTCTAATGATACTGATCCCGATAATGATCCAGATCAGCCATCTAAATCCGACTCTGAAGATGATGATGACTGGAGTGATGACGAGTTCGACACCGAAATGGACAAAATCGATGAAGATTTTCAAAAGATGGATGAAGAATTTGCCGACTACCTAAAAAAACTAGACGACGAAGATCCTAAAAAGAAAAGCTAAAAACTAGCTTAATAATTCAAACGCATTAATTACACTTTCGGCGACATCAACAATGCGCTTGTTTTTATCCATCGCCATTTTTCTCAACGACTGATAAGCCTCATCCTCATTAATCTCTTTGTGCTTCATTAGTAAACCTTTCGCCTTTTCGACTGCTTTACGCTCAGATAGTTGATTACGAGTTGCATCAAGCTCGTCTTTTAGCGCCTGAAACTCTCTAAATCTAGCCATAGCAACATCAATAATTGGCTGCACACGATTCTCTTCAAGGCCGTCTACAATATAAGCGTTAACGCCTGATTTAATAGCAGAGCTGGCCATCTCAGAATTTGATTCCTCAGCAAACATAACAATAGGCTTAGGCTTGGTGTTGTTGATATCGCTTAAGTTGGCAAATACCTCTTCATCTGGAATGTCCGCATTAACAATAACCACATCTGCATGAGTCATTTCGTTGCTATCTGCTAGCTGGGCACTACTACCCATACGGCAGATAACATCATGCCCCTTGTCTTGTAAGGCTCTACGCAACATGGCAGAACGTCCAGAGTTCTCATCAACTAAGATGATTTTAAGTGCTATATTCATAGGGGGTGTATTTTAACTTATGAGGTCATACAAGATTTAAAAATTGCTCTATGCACATCTCCAATACTAACAATGCCCACTAGCTTTCCATTTTGAGTTACTGGAATTCTACGATATTTTCTAAGCCACATAGTGCTTGCTGCTTTTAAACAAGGCATATCAAGATCAATACTATCTACACCATTGGTCATGACTTCGCTTATTTTGGCATTCATGATATCTTTGTAATTTGTCTCCATATTTTCAAAGTCAAAATGCGTATCACTCATAATGTCTTCCAATTTCGGAAACATGTGTTGCAATATATCTTTTTCAGAAATAATACCAACCAAGTTATTATCTGCATCTACAACTGGCGCGCCACTGATATGATCCATAATCATCATTAATGCAATATCCTTAACTGGCTGATCAGCTGTTACTGTTTTCACGTCAGTTGACATAATATCTTGAACAATCATATTTTCTCCATTTTTATTAAGTATTAATACCCCTATTCTACATAATTAATATTTATATTTTCAAGGGATTTACACCAAAAAACCCCGCTATAAGCGGGGTAAAAATTATCTGGAATTTTTGTCAGGGAATCTTTACAACCCTCCCTTGTAAGGGTTTATTTTGTAAACTCTGGATAAGCCTCTAAGCCACACTCAGAAATATCAGAGCCTGCATACTCTTCTTCTTCAGAGATTCTAACACCCATAATTGCTTTAAGCACTAACCACAATACTAGCGAGGTACCAAATACCCAAACAAAGATTGTACCTGCACCCGCTAACTGACCACTGAATGAAACACCCGAATTAGTCAATGGCACTGCTAATAAACCCCACAGACCAACAATACCGTGTACGGAAATTGCACCTACTGGATCATCAATTTTGAATACTTTATCAAGTGTCGAAATAGAGAATACCACCAAGATACCACCAACAGCTCCGATTAGAGTTGCCTCTAAAGCAGTTGGTGTATCAGGTCCAGCAGTAATCGCCACAAGTCCTGCTAATGCACCATTAAGCGCCATTGTAAGATCTGCCTTACCCCATAGTAGTTTAACCAATAGTAACGCCGCAATAACACCACCAGCTGCTGCTGCGTTAGTATTTAAAAACACCATTGCCACTGCATTAGCACTTTCCTTACTTGCTATCGCTAATACCGAACCACCATTGAAACCAAACCAACCTAACCAAAGGATAAAAGTACCTAAAGTTGCAAGTGGCATGTTTGCACCTGGAATCGCATTTGATGAACCATCTTTGTTGTACTTACCCTTACGAGCACCCAATACAATAACACCTGCTAAAGCAGCAGCAGCACCAGCCATGTGTACAATACCTGAACCTGCAAAGTCAGAGAAACCTAAATCACCTAGTACGAATAAACCAAATACCGCTTCACCATTCCATGTCCATGCGCCTTCCATTGGGTAAATAACACCAGTGAAAATAGCTGCAAATGCAAAGAAAGAGAATAACTTCATACGCTCGGCAACTGCACCAGAAACAATTGACATTGCTGTTGCAACGAAAACCACCTGGAAGAAGAAGTCTGATGGCGCTGCATAAGTTGCATCTTTAGCAACTGTTTCAATTCCATCTAACATGACACCACCGCCATACATAATGTCATAACCATAAACCATATAAGTTGTACACGCGATTGCAAATAAACCAATGTTTTTTGTTAAAATTTCCGCCGTATTTTTACTACGAACCATACCCGCTTCAAGCATTGAGAAGCCCGCTGCCATCCACATAACCAATGCACCCATCATTAAGAAATAAAAGGTGTCTAATGCAAATTGCATTTCTAAAATTGTATTTTCCATGTTGCCTCCTTTATAACGCTACTGAACCAGTTTCACCCGTACGAATACGAACCACTTGTTCTAGCGAAGTAATAAATATTTTTCCATCACCAATCTTGCCGCCCTCAGATTTTGCCGCAACACTAATTGCTTCAATAACACTGTCAACCTGATCTGCAGCAATCGCAATCTCCAGCTTAACCTTGGGTAAAAAATCTACTGTATATTCCGCACCTCTGTATAACTCAGTATGGCCTTTTTGACGACCAAAACCCTTTACCTCGGTTGCCGTGATTCCTGAAACGCCTATCTCTGATAGCGCCTCTCTAACTTCATCAAGCTTAAAAGGCTTGATAATTGCTGTAATTATTTTCATCATCTTTCTCCTGTTTTCTTTAAAGCAAAAAAAAGCCAGTTATCTCGATTTGCAAAATTTGCAAATAAAAATAACTGGCTTCAATACCATTTTTTACACAACTCCCTCATGAAGCATGCAAAAAAAAACGCTTATTTAAACTCTTATCAAAAAGAATCTAAATAAACGTCTATGTTTGTTGTCAAATCCCGCCTTTGGGTCTAACTACGAAAAATTATAACCACTTTAACAAATAAATGCAACTTAAATTTTATAACCAACATCATGCATACGTATCCTCAAAATTTTCCAAAAAATCTTCAACAGATAAATAATGATTACCATCACATGAAAAGCTAAGCCCAATGGTGCCGTTCATAATATTAAGGCTGGCTGTTTTCAAATATAAATTATCGTCCATAAAACGCATATGTTTAAACTTGCCAAATACGTCTTTAACTTGCTCCTGGGTAACCTTAGCATCCACCGGATACTTTTTTTTGGGATACAGTAAGCATATATCAGGACTGGTAATTTCTTCAAGCACATGGACATGGTAATTGTAAGGGTTGTCAATTGTCCAAATAGTTGCTCTCGAAGACGCATAATGAAGCTTCAAATGAAAAGCGCCCAATTCATTTAATAACTCAACTGCAATATTATGAACAGTATCAATTGATTTATCCATTGCAGAGTTTGCTCGCGTTTGATTAAACAAATTAGAGCGAATTTCTGGATCGCCTTTAATTTGTCGCCAATCATCCAAATTAATATCTTGCTTTGGCAGTGGTAACTTCTCCAGTTCAAGATCAAACACCAATAAGGCAACAAACTGATCGTTATGACAGATTGAATGCACCATACTAATGCACGGCTTCAAGGACGTTCTAGAAATATAAGTATTGGAAATATAAATTGGATGCTGCTCATCTACCGCATTAAAAAAAGGCCGATCTGATAAATCTCGCCCCTTAAATTCTGGCAATATCGCCTCTTTGCTAATATTAGCACTCATCTGAATGCCCGATGTATCTAATACATAAGCCAGTCTTGTGTATTGATGATGTTGCATATATGAGAAAAGCAATTCATTCAAATGATCGAAGCTAAGCTCTTTGTCTAAGCAACTATCACAAGCCTGAGCAAGTTGCATTAGCCCTTCGCCCAACTGGTCTGTTAAAAAGGTTTTCTGCTCATTAATTAAATCTGAAATTTTCATACTTCAACCATTGCTAAATAATCTCGCTCACTCAAAATAGTTAGGCCAAATTTTTCAGCCGCCTCAATTTTCTTTTGCCCAACATTATCACCAATTACCAAATAATCTGTTTTTCCAGTAACACTAGATGCAACCTGAATACCTAGTTTTTTTGCGTTTTTCTTCATGACTTCTCTTGAGCCATTCATCTTTCCAGTAAAGACAATTTTCCTACCTGACAATTCATGAGAAATCTTAATAGCATCCATATAAACTTGTGTTATTTCTAAATTGAACTGATACTGAAGCAACTCGTCAAACTCATTTCGAATGGTTTTCAAACCTTTTACAATCAATGCAGCAGTTAGATCTGCAAAGCCATCAATATCAGCAACTTGGTTTTCATCAAGTGTAAAGATATCCTTAATAGAATAAGATTTTAATAAGTTTTCGCAATTACCCAAGCCCATTCTAGTAACACCAAAAGCCGCCAAAAAACGCCAATCTTCAACCTGCTCGGTATGAGACCTACCAAGTTGAGTAAGTAAGTTTTCACTGGTTTTGTCACCAAAACCCATTGCGGTTAAATCACCATGACTTAGGCCATAAATTTGTGAAATTTTATCAATGCCATGTGCATACAGCTTTTCGATCGTGGCAATACCAAAGCCATCGTTATTGGCCAGTATCTTAAAGAAGTACTCCATTTTTCCAATAATTTGAGCGGGGCATTTGCTGTGATTAACACACATTAAAAAATCAGATTCCCATTGCAAGGGCGCTTGACAACTTGGGCAAATGCTTGGAATATCCACAGCTGCAGACTTAAGCACTTGATTAATTTTAGGAATTACCAAGCCCGAACGTGTTAACTCAATTACACTACCAGCGCCCAAACCTTGTTCCTTCACCAAACCGTAATGATGTCCTGTTGCACGCACAATGGTCGCACCACTTAACAAGGTGGGCTCCAACTCTGCAACTGGCGTGATTTTTCCTGTACGCCCAACTTGCGGGGTGACAGATAAAACCTTAACTTGAGCCTTATCTTTATTTTCTTTAAAAGCAATCTGCCAGCGATGAAATTTTCTATTGGCGCCCATTTGAGTCTTTAAAGCTTTGCTAGTTGTCTCAAAAACCACGCCATCTACATCAAAATCTACCGTGGTTAATACTTCAGCTACAATCAGCTCAAAGCGCTCGATTAGCTCGCCAACACTTCCTTGCCAAGTTGGCAACTGTGCAAATGGTACAAACAAAGCCGCCTTATTATTGATAGCTTGCTGAGCTTTTTCATCTAAGGCTTTTTCTTTAATTAAGCTGGCTTGAAAATTACGTGGATATTCAAAACTATCTGATAAATGTGTCTGAAAATAACTTTGCTTAACTACAATTTCACCCGCACCTTGTCCACGCTCAGAATCATTATAAACTTGAAGTCCGCGAGCAAACACCCTGGAAATGTCGCTGCCTTTTTTACCATCTCCACGTGTATATAAGCACTCTCCATCGTCATAACCAGCAAAGCCATCGAGCTTGGGTGTGGCTTTAATTTGGATATCTTGAGCTTCTAGATTAATTTCAGCTGCAGATTTTTGTAGACGCTCAATCCATTTCTGAATTTCAAGCCAAGTATAAGCCTTGTCCGTCGATAACATTATCTCGGGTAATAAAACTTTTTCCTCGGAAAATCCCCGCCCTTCTGGTTCGACCACTTGCAGCAGTGAATACTTTGGCAGTCTTTGCTTTAACGCTGAAAGATAGACGAAATCATAGTCCTGATCACTAACTATGGGATTCCCTTGTCGATAAGCGGCGTTAGCTAGCTCACAGAATTGCGCCAAATCTTGATCAGATAAATCATTCACCAAGATTTCTTGGCGAATGATTTGATCAATGATTGGTTGTGACAGCGTCACCTTAATTTTAGTTAGAACTGCTTAGCAATATTGCCTAAGAACTCATAACTAAAGTCGATGGTTGCTTGCTCATTTTCTTCAGAAAGATCATTAAAGTAAACCTCTGTCTTTCCTGTATCAATCTGCTTAACAATAATCTGAAAGGATTTCTTAATGGCATCATCACCAAACATACGCGAGAAAATACCTTGATCTTCAGTTCTGGCAACGTTAATATAGAAACTACCTTCTTTAACATCTTTGTCTTCAATATCAATATTTAGCTGGTCTAGCGCCCAACCCATATTATCCCAAGTGTCATATTGGCCTAATGAGAAAGTCAGTTTGGCGTAGCCACCAATACCTTTATCCACTGCCACACTTAATACCTGCTCTTCTTTAGCCTTAATAATCTTCTCTCTAGCCACCGCATGATCACTACCTAAGAATGTCATTAGTCGATAGAGCATTTCTGTTTCTAGCGCCTGATCTTTAGGGCGAGACTGCCAAATCGTGTTTTCATCATCACTACCCGCTTTGGTAAGCACCTCTTCCATTGAATTTAGAGATAGGTATACCGAAGTCTTACTACCGTTTTCATTTGGCTCGATACGAATGCGATATTTATCAACAATTGGCAGTGCATAACGCGCCGCAATGGCTTTTTTCAACATAGAGCGAATAACACCTAACGATCGATCTGGAATTTCAGGATGATTTTCTAAGAAATCCGTCTCCATTAGGCCAATTTTTTTATTGGTTTTTTTAATAGCGAAACCGTGTGACTTAAAGAAACTTTTAGATAAATTCCACACATCATCTGTTTTTTTGTCAACCACTAACCAGCGACGCTCGCCTGAGCGTTTAACCTCAACATTTGATGGCACTCTAAGAATGCTTGTTGCCTCTTTAATTGCCTCATCTTTTTTAGAAAAACTAATCGTATCTTCTTGAATATTAGAGACATAATTTTCCAACTTGAATGAGTTTTGTGCACTCGGCTTGGTTAAATCCGGCGGTATCTCCAAAGAAGTAACAGTTTTGTTGGCGTAATATTTAATATCTCTTTCGCCCAAACTTGGCGCCTGCTCTTGTGTTTTTTCTTCAAAAGAAAAACAGCCCACTAAAGATAAAGAAAGTAGTGCTGTTAATGATATTTTAATCATACTATATAACTCCCAAATTAGATAAATCCTGCTCTAATGTTACCCGAGCTTGTTGTGATAATTTTGTCAGTGGCAGGCGAATGCCGCTGCCACATTTGCCCATTTTATGCATGGCCCATTTAACCGGTATCGGGTTAGACTCAATAAATAAACTTTGATGCAAATCCTCAAGTGGCTGATTAATTAATGTAGCTGTCGCTTTATTATCTTCAAATGCTGCTTGATAAGCTTGTGACAAAGCCTCTGGTACCACATTCGCACTCACCGAAATACCGCCATGACCACCCATTAAGATAAAGTCAATCGCAGTGGCATCATCACCACTATAAAGCAGAAAATCCTCTGGGCAAGTATCTATCAAAGCTTGTGCAACCTCTAAATTACCTGTGGCATCTTTTACGCCAATAATATTTGAAATTTTTGACAACCTAACAATCGTTTCAGGCAATAAATCTACCGCTGTACGTCCAGGCACATTGTACAAAATTTGATCAATATCCACTGTTTCGGCGATTAACTTGTAATGCTGGTACAAGCCCTCTTGAGTGGGCTTATTGTAATATGGTGTCACCAATAAACAAGCATCAGCACCAATCTGTTTGGCAGCTTGAGTTAGTTCAATGGCTTCAGAGGTAGAATTAGCACCCGTACCTGCAATAATGGCAATTCTGCCATTAGCAATTTCAACTGTCTTGCGCATCACTTTAATGTGCTCGTCTTGATTTAATGTGGCACTCTCACCTGTTGTACCCATGGAGATAATCGCACGCGTACCTGATGCTACGTGAAAATCTACCAATGATTCAAGCGCTGCATAATCCACCGATCCATCATCAAGCATTGGGGTGATTAAGGCTACCATTGAGCCGGTTAAAGGGTGATTTATACGCATGACAATAAACAATAAAATATTATTAAGATTATATACGAATTGATTTTAATAGGCGTATAAAAACCCTAGCATTCATTCTAATGCACACTATTGAATTAAATAAAATTTCGCAAATAATGCAAATGATTTATCAATCTACTTAAAAACTCTAAAGCTGTACTTTATTCTGCCTTGTGACAGACAAAACCTGACTAATTTAGCCAAAAACGAATAATTTTTGACCATAAAATCCACTTTTGTAATAGGCAAGGCCTATTACAATCTTAAGAAAATCCTAGCTGACACGTTTTACAAAATTTTCCTAAATAATGAAAATGGCTGATTTTTATCCATAAAAAAACCCGCTAAGGACAAAATCTTTAGCGGGTTTTTGTTAGACTTGATTTAACTTACAAATCATAACCTCTTTCTTCATGAGAAATGATATCTAAGCCTTGCTGCTCTTCTTCAGCGCTTACCCTTATGCCCATCATCATGTCGATGACCTTAAGAATAATGTAGGTTGCAATTGCCGTGTAAACACCTGTTGCAATAACACCAATCGTCTGAACTTCAAGCTGAGACATAATTGTCATGCCTTCTGCTAGACCTTGACCCGAGAAAATACCAAGCTGGTCAGAAGCAAAAACTGCTGCCATTAATGTGCCGATAATACCACCCACACCATGCACAGGGAAAACATCTAAAGAATCATCAATTTTCCATTTTTGCTTAATAAGGATTACTGCATTAAAACAAACAATACCCGCAACAATACCGATTACCAAGCCACCGGCAGGGCCAACAAAGCCAGAAGCTGGGGTGATAGTTCCTAAACCTGCAACCATACCTGTTACAGCGCCTAGTGCTGTTGGTCTGCCAAATTTAATCCACTCATAAAACATCCAAGTAACAGCGCCAGCTGCCGCTGAAATGTGCGTGACCAGCATAGCCATTGCCGCATCGCCATTTGCTGCCAATGCTGAACCGCCATTAAAGCCAAACCAACCAACCCAAAGCATTGCTGCACCGGTAATAGTCATGGTCATGTTGTGTGGTGGCATTGGCTTTGTTGGAAAGCCATTACGTGGACCGATAACAATTGCTGCCACTAAGGCTGCAACACCGGCAGTAACATGCACAACCGTACCACCAGCAAAGTCAAGTAGCCCCATTTCGCCTAACCAGCCGCCGCCCCATACCCAATGGGTAATTGGTGCATAAACCACAATCAGCCAAATCGCACTAAACATTAGCACTGCTGAAAACTTCATGCGCTCAGCAAAACCACCAATAATAAGCGCTGGGGTAATAATCGCAAATGTCATTTGGAATAATGCAAATAAACTCTCAGGAATGTCGCCACTAAGTGAGTCTTCCATCACGCCAGCAAGCATAAATTTAGACAAACTGCCAAAATATGCATTGCCATCAGCAAAGGCAATTGAGTAGCCGACAACTAACCAAAGAATTGAAACAATTCCGGCAATGGCAAAACACTGCATAAGCACTGATAGGATGTTCTTGCTGCGAACTAAACCGCCATAAAATAAAGCCAAACCAGGCAAAGTCATAAACAAAACCAACGCAGTTGACGTTAGAATCCATGATGTATTTGCGCCATCTAAACCTTCTGCGAACGCAACCATTGGCAATAAAGCCAATAAACTTAATAATTTTTTCATTTTTTACTCCTTAAAGTGCGTCTTGATCCGTTTCGCCAGTACGAATACGGATAACTTTATCTAAATTAGTGACAAAAATTTTGCCATCGCCAACTTTGCCAGAATTGGCAACATTGCTAATCGTTTGAATAACTTCATCCAGCTTAGCTGCAGAAATTGCGATTTCTAATTTAATTTTTGGTAAAAAATCAACTTGATATTCCGCACCACGATATAACTCGGTGTGGCCTTTTTGACGACCAAAGCCTTTTACTTCAGTCACAGTAATACCAGATACACCCACTTCTGAAAGTGCCTCTCTGACATCATCTAATTTGTGTGGACGTAGAATTGCCGTTACAAATTTCATACTTCTCTCCTTTGATAATTACAAATATTACTACTTGTAAATAGAAATAAGCCCCTCGTGGGCAACTTGTTAGCAACAATGCTTGTTTGGTACTCTACGCCGTTGTAGAATGTTAGTATTATAAATTTTTTTTAAAAAAAAGCAAATCAGCCCTATTTTTCAATCAGGTCTTGTCGTTTTTTTTGTGTGTTTTTAAGAGATTGATCTTCTCGCCAAGCATCAATATTGGCTTGATGGCCACTGAGTAAAACTTCTGGAACTTGCTGATCGTCAATAATTTCTGGGCGCGTATAGTGCGGATAATCCAACAGGCTATTAGCAAAAGAATCATTCAGCGACTGCGCATTTCCGAGCACGCCTGGTATTTGACGACTCACACTGTCAATTAGCACCATGGCAGCTAGCTCGCCGCCACTAATCACATAATCACCAATAGACACTTCCATGTCAACATCACGCTCAATCACACGCTCATCAACCCCTTCGTAGCGCCCACACAATAAAATAACCGAATCTAATTGTGAAATTTCATGCGCCAATTGGTGAGTTAATTGTTGACCTTGAGGTGACAAATAAACAACTTTAGCATGAGGATTTTTTTGCTTTATTTGACTAATGCAGCTGCGAATTGGCTTAACTTGCATCACCATGCCTGCGCCACCGCCATAGGATTTATCGTCCACATTTCGATACTTATTATCTGAAAAATCTCTAAGCTGCCAGGTGTGAATTTCAAGCAGAGAACTCTTAACTCCTCGGGCAATAACACCCTCATCTTTAATCGCTGAAAACATATCAGGGAACAAAGTGATGACGTCAAAACGCATCATATCAAGTTAGAATATTTTTAAGAATGTGATAATAAATATCACTCAAATCATCCAGATCTTGAACAGAAACACACTCATTCACCTGATGAATAGTAGCATTTAATGGCCCTAACTCTACCACTTGTGCATTTAGCATTGGCGCAATAAAACGTCCATCGGATGTGCCACCTGAAGTGGACAACTGCGTGTCAACACCAGTGACTTTTTTAATAGCGTCAGCACAGCCACTCACCAATTCACCTTTAGGAGTTAAAAATGGATAGCCTGAATGATTCCAGTCCAATCTATACTCAAGATTGTGCTTATCTAAAATATCGCTCACCCTTGCCTGCAAACCTTCATGAGTTGATTCAGTTGAGTAGCGAAAGTTAAAAACAATTTCAATTTCACCTGGAATAACATTTGTCACCCCAGTACCAGAGTGAATATTTGACAACTGAAAACTGGTTGCCGGGAAATATTCATTACCCTCATCCCATAGCTCATTGCATAGCTCATCAAGTGCTGGAACGGCTAGATGAATAGGATTGTTGGCCAAATGAGGATAGGCAATATGACCTTGTTTACCCACAACTGTTAACGTGCCATTTAGCGAGCCCCGACGCCCATTTTTAATAACATCACCCAACGTGTCTGTGGCAGATGGCTCACCTACCAAACAATAATCTACATTTTGACCAATAGCATTTAAATGCTCACAAACCTTAACCGTGCCATCAACAGCAGGGCCCTCTTCATCTGAGGTAATCAAATAACCAATCGTGCCCTTATGGTCTGGATAATCTTTAACAAATCGTTCACTAGCACTGAGCATTGCCGCTAAAGATCCTTTCATGTCAGCTGCACCACGACCATACAACATGCCTGCTTTCACCTTAGCGGAAAAGGGGTCTAAATCCCACTTGCTCGCATCCCCTACAGGCACAACATCGGTGTGCCCAGCAAAAACAAATACTGGCGAACCTTGGCCGTGCTCAGCCCAAAAATTATCCACTTCGCCAAATTTCAAGTCAGAAATCTTAAATTTAGACTGTTCTAAGAAATTTGTCATTAGTGCCTGACAGCCTTTGTCATTAGGCGTGACTGAGTCAATTTTCATTAAGGATTGGGCTAGCTCTATCGTTTTACTCATGGGATTAATTTAAATTTAAAGTTACACTCGGGTTATCTGCAATATTTACCACCTCGCTCACCACCTGTAAATCGTCCGGCTGTTTCATGGCACTACCTGTTGTACTTATACGCACGACAATAAGCGCTTGATCATGTTGTGATAATAGTTTTTCTGACATGACAGAATTCATGTCGCTCAATACCACCTGTCCTGTAAAGGCTTTAATTGGTAATTTCTGAATAGCAATTGGCATCGGCCTGCCTTGGGCAGCTTTAGCATAAATCATTAAAAAATCTTCAGGAGATCGAGCGCTTAATACAGCATCCGAAATCTTCACATTCACAGTGACTGTATTACTAATATTGCCACTTTCAACACGACTAAGCTCTTGCAATATACTCACTAGCGCTTGTCGATCAGAGCTTTGCTCGGGTAGAGCGCTTAACGCCTTACTCCAAAGCGCCTTAGCCAGTTCAAAATCCTGCACGCTAACAGCAAACATACCTGCCAAATACAGAGCATCTGGTGCGTTAGGATCAATCTCTAAAGCTTGCTTAATCAACTCCACAGGTCGCCCTGTAAATTGATCATCGTTAGCACTGATCATAGTAGATGCGTACTCTACTAATAGCCTAGGATCTTTCGGGTCTATCTGGTATGCCTGCTCATAAGCCTTGATAGATTCTTGAATCTTATTAAGCTCAAAATAGCTTAAGCCCAGCATCTTCCAGGACTCAACATCTTTTGGATTTTCTTGTAAATGCTGCTTAAGCTTAGCTGCACTCTCTTCCAGGCTGAGTGGTGTTGAGTTAATCGTAGCCACCTTACTAGTGGGCGTGTAATTGCTCAAATTTTGATAAACACCAATCGTAAAAATAGGCAGCAGTATTGCAACTATTCCAATCCAAATATTAGCATTAGACTTACTTAATTTTTTAGCGCTAGCTTGATTAAGCTCCAACGCCAATGTGCTTGATATTTCCTCTAGTGCTTGATCAAACTGCTCTTGATCAATTAACTCTTGCTCAAGATCTGTTTGCAGTTCTAATTTTCTTTGCTTTCCAAGCTCAATGTTTGATTGCTGAAGATCTACTCCGCTATCTGCCAATGGTTTTTTTAAAAACCAAAAAATCCATGCCAATGAAACTACCAGCATTACACCCATCCAAATCATCATACTCATGAGCCCACCTTCGAGCGACGTACAGATAAACGATATCTTCTGTCAAATGCGGCCAGTAAAGCGCCCAATGAAATAAACAAGCCTCCTAACCAAATCCATCTAATCAGTGGCTTGTAATAAATCCTTAAACTCCAGGCACCACCTCCTAAAGACTCACCTAAGGCAACATAAAGATCTCTCGCTAAACTTGGATCAATAGCTGCCTCTGTCATTGGCATGCCTGTGACATATTGACGTTTTTCTGGATTCAAGCTGGCAATCAGATCTCCATCATAATAAGCCTCAACCCTACCCTTATGTCCTTGGTAATTCTCATGGGAGAAGCTATCCACCCCTTTAAAAACAAACTGATAGCCTTTAACGGTTATTGGCTGATTAACATCCATTTTTATGTCTTTTTCTATACCAAGCTGGGTTGTTACTGTTGCGCCAAGTAGGAAAATTGCAATACCCACATGCGCCAAAATCATGCCAATAAATGCCAAACCTAGCTGGCCATTTTGTCGCACTCGGTTGAATAACAACGCCAATGAATGCAGCATAATCCAAATGAATAAAAATACTGCTAACGCAACATAAGTATTTTCAACAACAAACAAGCTGGCAATAAACAATACGCCCACGCCCAACCAAACCGGGCTTAAAAGTTTTGCACTACGAGCAAGCGCATCCTTCTTCCAGCGTAAGAATGGTGCAATCACCATGACCAAAATAGCCGGAATCATAATCGGCACAAATACAGCATCAAAATACGGCGCACCGACTGAAATTTTGCCCAGTCCTAGAGAGTCGAGTAGTAATGGATACAAAGTACCCAAGAAAACACTTAACATCGCCGCTACTAATAAAATATTATTAATCAATAATCCACTTTCTTTTGATAGCCAAGAAAATGAATTACTACTACGCATTAGTGAGGCACGCCAAGCATATAAAGCCAACGAGCTACCAATAACAAGTATCAAAAAGACCAAAATAAAAGCACCCCTGGCAGGGTCAGCAGCAAAAGAATGAACTGAGGTTAGAATGCCAGATCTTACTAAAAAAGTACCTAATAAACTTAGAGAAAATCCAGCAATTGCCAGCAGTACTGTCCAATGCTTAAAGGCACCACGCTTTTCACTGACACTCAAAGAGTGTACCAATGCGGTGGCCACTAGCCATGGCATAAATGAGGCATTTTCTACCGGATCCCAGAACCACCAACCACCCCAGCCAAGCTCATAATATGCCCACCAAGAGCCAAGAGTAATACCAAAAGTTAAAAATGCCCAGGCAACTAATGTCCACGGACGAGACCACCTAAGCCAAGTAGAGTCAAGCTGTCCACGAATAAGTGATGACAATACAAAAGCAAAAGGTATGGCCATACCAACGTAACCCATATACAACATAGGTGGGTGAATAATCAGGCCAAAATCTTGCAAGAGTGGATTGAGCTCCCGACCTTGCACAGGAATAATATCTAGTCGCTCAAAGGGATTTGAGGTTAGCAATAAGAACAATAAAAACCCAATGCTAATCAGTCCTAGAATAATCAAAATATGGTTTAACACTTCGCCAGGTAGGCGCTTTGAAAATACCGAAACCGCAACACTCCAGCCTGATAATATCAACGCCCATAATAATAGCGAACCCTCATGCGCACCCCAAACGGCCGACATCTTAAACATGTCTGGTAGCTCAGTATTGGAGTTGCTAGCAACATATTTAACCGAAAAATCATCAGCCACAAAAGCATTCATGAGTACAACAAAGGCAACAAAAATCCAAAAGAATTGTGCCCATAACATTGGGCGTGATAACTGCGCCAAGGCAAGGTTACTTCTAAGCAGGCCGATTGTTGGCAGTATAACTTGCAAACAAGCGAATGCTAATGATAAAACTAATGCAAAGTGTCCGAGCTCAACTAACATATTAAACTATTCATCAAATAAATCTATAATTTTATCTAATCCACCAACATTAATGGCAATATCTGCCTGCGACGCCACAATTGATTTGGCATGATAAGCAACAGACAAGCCGGCAATCTTCATCATTGCTAAATCATTAGCGCCATCACCCACGGCAATCACCTGGGAGCGCTCCAAAGAGTGCTTTTTACAGAGCTCATCAATAAAATCAGCCTTTGCTTGAGCATTGATTATATCGCCTTGAGTAACTCCTGTTAAACGACCCTCATTAACCGCCAAAACGTTTGCCCTAGAATAATCTAGACCAATGTCCTGAGCCAATTGATCGGCAAAGTAGGTAAACCCGCCAGACACTACTGCACTTTTTATTTTTCGATCATTTAAAAATTTAATCAAGACTTGGCCACCAGGATTTACCTGAAGCTTGTCTGTATAAACTCGCTCCAATACCGACACTTCTAAGCCCTTTAATAAGGCCACACGCTCAACGAGTGAGCGATCAAAATCTAATTCTCCTTGCATCGCACGCTCGGTAATATCAGCCACCTGAGGTTTTAAATTAGCAAAATCTGCAATTTCATCAATACACTCAATATTGATCAAAGTTGAATCCATATCGCTCACGAAAAGCGCAACTTGATTAGACAAAAAACCCTCTGGAACAAAATTGAAATCGAGTTTAAACACCTCTCTCAAAGCATTTAAATCAATTATTTTATTTGTGGTAAAGCGAAAGTGTGTTCGCTTTTGTTGAATATCAGCACCAATGTGCTGAGCAACGAGTTTGGCTATTGCCAGGTCTTGACTATGTAGAATGATCGTCTTCACATGTCACCTTGTTTTAAATATGGTGCGGAAGGAGAGACTCGAACTCTCACGTCTTACGACACTGGAACCTAAATCCAGCGTGTCTACCAATTCCACCACTCCCGCGAAGAATTTGAAATTATACCTAAATAATGTTAAAGTGGGGACTTTCAAACCTAGGAATAATCAAATGACAATTACAAATGCAGTATCTGCGATGGCCGGTGTTTTTATTATGGCTTCACTTCTTTTAAACAATGCAAATATGTTTACAGAAGCAAGCTGGCTATGGCTAACATTTTTTGTTGGTTTTAACTTATTTCAATCAGCTTTTACTGGGTTTTGCCCTGCCGCTAAAATCTTTAAAGCAGTTGGCTTTAAAGATAGCGATTGTTGCGTTAAAGACTAATAGATTTAGTCACCGGAGTCAAACCAGTTAAGCTTCTCTCGAAGCTTAACCACTTCACCAACAATAATTAATGTCGGTGCTTTGATTGGCTGTGTGGCAACAATATTTGGCAATTCACCCAAAGTTGTGGTCCACACCTTATGATCAGGCGTTGTACCTTTTTCTACTAACGCAACTGGCATATTGGCACGCATACCGTGCTCAATCAGCTTGTCTGACAAATGTTGAGCGCCTTTAAGTGCCATGTAAAACACAATGGTTTGCTGCTCAACGGCTAGCTCGTTCCACGGCAGGTTCATGCTGCCGTCTTTCAAATGACCAGTAACAAATCGACAAGATTGAGAATAATCACGGTGTGTAAGCGGAATGCCTGAATAGGTTGAGCAACCTGATGCGGCAGTAATGCCCGGCACTACTTGAAATGGCACACCATTTTCAGCTAGCGTTTCAATTTCCTCACCACCACGACCAAAGATAAATGGATCGCCGCCCTTAAGGCGACAAACTCGCCTGCCTTTTTTGGCTAAATCTACCAATAACTGATTGATACCATCCTGTGGAACACTGTGGTTATCGCGTTCTTTACCAACATAAATCAGCTCAGCATCACGACGAACAAGCTCCATTACCCCTTCTGACACTAAACGATCATACAAAATAACATCTGCTTGCTGCATAAGGCGCAAGGCTTTAAAGGTAAGTAAATCTGGATCACCTGGACCGCCACCAACCAAATACACCTCACCCATTTCAGTATCTATTGAGTCATCAAGCTGCAGCTGCATATCGGCTTTAGCTTCATCCACTTTTCCAGAAAAAACTTTTTCCGCCACGATGCCTGAAAAAACACGTTCCCAGAAATAGCGCCTGTCTTCAATATTGATAAATTTTTCCTTAACTTGCTCTCTAAAATTACCCGCTAATTCCGCTAGCTTTCCATATGCATGTGGAATGGTGCTTTCGAGTTTTGCACGAATAAGGCGTGCCAAAACTGGCGCCTTTCCAGCTGAAGAGATAGCAATAACAATTGGTGATCTATCCACAATTGACGGCATAATAAATGAACATAAATCAGGTGAATCCACCACATTAACCGGAATATTGGCATTGTGCGCCAATTGTGACACCTGGGTATTAAGCTGAGCATCATCTGTTGCTGAAATAATCAGCGCTTGAGTAGTGATATCACTTGGCTCAAAGTTGCGCTTTACTAGTGTAATTTTATTTTGATCCGCCAGAGCTTGGACACTCGAACAAGCCGAATGATCAATGCAAGTTACTTGTGCGTTAGCCTTTAGTAAAAGTGTCATTTTTCTAAAGGCGATATCACCACCACCAACAACCAAACAAGGTTTTTGCTTAATATCGATAAAAATAGGTAAGTAATTCATGTGTTATTACAACTATCTAAAATAAAAGCTTATATTATAATGTCTTAATCTTAATTAAAGACACAAAACACCTATTGTTATGGCTCACGAGCACTTCACTTGCCCTTTTTCACATTTAATTCTTAGTAGTCGCTGTGGCTGCCAATTTGCCGCTAAAGACTGTGTTGCAGAAAAAGAATTTGGCTCTTGCTCTAATCAACACGCCTCAGATTTGTGTCATTCGGTTTATTACCACTTGCGTGATAATAGTGATTTTGTCTTAAAATCTCATTGCATCAACAATCTTTCTGTTGGGCAGCAATCCAAAATAAAAATGGGTGGCTTGTTGGCTTTGCAGGAGCTAATGGGAGTTGATAATGGCGATAAGATTAACGATATTAATAATCTAGTTGGGAAAATTCATACAAACTATCCAGACCTTACTCACATCCCTTTTTCAAAGCTCATGCCCAGAATTGCCAAGTTTAAATTTAGGAAAAAACCCTAAATTTTTAGAATTTTTTTAACAAAAGGAATAGATATTGGACTTTTTTGCCTTAAAGATTCTTGGTCTAATTGGTCAATAGCAGACAATACAACGTTTAAATCTCTAGAAAAGACTTTAAATAGATATGCGTAAACTTTATCGTCAATATCAAGACTCTTATCTTGCATTTTGCGCTGAATTAAGACGATCTTTTCTTGATCGTCAAGCTGCTCCAAACGGTAAACAACCGCTAAAGATAATCGAGTCTTAAGGTCTTTTAATAATTCTAATTCACCGGGTGGCACAGGCGCTGAAATAATAAGCTTAGTTTTTGTTTGCTTGATTTGATTATAAAGATCAAATAATTCTTGCTGTTGAGCCACATTAAGTTGATCAATATTATCAATACACACCCAATCATAATCCGCTAGCGTATTTAAAAAATCCTCTGGCAATGTTTGACCAATATCCACATAAACTGCTTTTAAGTCTTGCTCTAGTGCTTTAAAAATACAGCCCTGTAACAGATGCGTCTTGCCACTGGATTTGTCACCCGAAACAAAAACAACAGATGATTGCTCTTGGGAGAATAGTGTCTCGATAAAATCTAATAATGTTTGATTTTTTTTAACTAAGAAATTACTAAGTAACATCTTTGAGTCTAGAGAAATAGGGAGTCCGAGTTGCTTCATGATATTGCGTTTATTTTTTCTCTTGAGAGATAACTCTTTCCATCCAGATCCAAATATAATCTGCACCGCTTAATACGGTTGAAGTGGCAACAATAATAAAAAATATAGTACTCCATTGCTGCTGGATTGGATACAACTGTATCACCACCAAAAATAACACTAAAGAAATTTGCAAAGCAGTATTAAATTTGGACAACTTTGAAGGAGAGAGTAACTCCTCTTTGGGCGTGCCAGCGCCAATGAAGCACCCTACCGTGCCGGATACAATCATGACATCACGCAAAAATACCAGTACCAACAACCATAATGGTAGCAATCCAATCACATTTAAAGTGATAAAACTACTCATCAATAGTAGCTTATCAGCAACGGGATCAAGGATAGATCCCAATCGAGTTTCAAACGAGTAGCGTTTTGCAATCCAGCCATCTAATGCATCGGTAATTCCAGCCACAAAAAATAATACCATCGCCAAAAAATATTGATGATTTAATAAAGTCAGCACAACTGGTACTGTTAAAATAATGCGTAAAATTGAAAGCGCATTTGGCACACTAGAAAAATTCATTTTTCGACTTGTTCAATTGAGATTCAAAAAAATTAATTATACGGAAAAAACCCTATGTCATCATTGACTTACCAAGACTCAGGTGTCGACATTACCAAAGGTAATGACTTAATCGAACAAATTAAACCTATTGCAAAATCTACTATGCGCGAAGGCGTGTTAGCAGGGCTTGGTGGTTTTGGCGCAATGTTTGAACTAGATCTTAAAAAATATAAGAATCCAGTTCTAATTTCCGGAACGGATGGGGTTGGCACCAAGCTTAAAGTGGCAGAAATGCTTAACAAGCACGATACTATTGGCATTGACTTAGTCGCCATGTGTGTTAATGACTTAATTGTACAGGGTGCAGAGCCATTATTTTTCTTAGACTATTACGCGACTGGCAAGCTAAATACCGATCTAGCTACCTCAGTTATCTACGGTATTGGCGAGGGCTGTAAAATCTCTGGCTGTGCGCTTATTGGTGGTGAAACAGCTGAAATGCCTGGCATGTACCAAGGTGAAGAATACGATCTTGCAGGTTTTTGTGTTGGTATTGCTGATAAAGATAAAGTTATTGATGGCTCAAAAGTAGCCAATGGCGACCATATCATCGCCTTAGCCTCATCAGGTCCTCATTCAAATGGCTATTCTCTCATTCGTAAAGTTCTAGAGCAATCTAAACCTACTGATGCACAACTACAAGCATTAATAGAGCCAACTAAAATTTACGTTAAATCCGTCTTATCATTGATTGAAAAATATTCTGTACACGCCATTTCTCATATTACCGGTGGCGGTCTTTTAGAAAATATTCCAAGAGTTTTGCCAGATGACTTGGCCGCAAAACTAGATAATAAATCTTGGCAGCTACCTGAAATATTCCAATTTTTACAAGATAACGGCAATATTAATATCATGGAAATGTATCGCGTCTTTAACTGTGGCGTTGGCATGGTGCTAGTCATTCCAGCTGACCAAAGTGCAGCGGCAATTCAGCATATGAACGAACAAGGGGAAAATGCTTGGCTAATTGGCGAAATTGTTGCCAATGAAGGCTCTCAGGTAATCATCTAAATGAAGGCTGTCGCTCTAATCTCTGGCAGCGGCTCAAACCTTCAGTCACTGATCGATCATGCTGAAAAAATTGATCTAGATATTCAGGCGGTTATTAGCAACAAAGAAGATGCTTACGGGATAAAGCGCGCTCAAAAGGTCAATATTCCTACTCACGTACTCATCCATACGCAATTTCCTTCAAGAGAAAAATTTGATCAGCAGCTAAGTCAAACTATTGATCAGCACAGTCCGGATATTATTATCTTAGCAGGCTTTATGCGTATTCTCACTGAAGAATTTACGCAAAAGTATGCAGGTAAGATGTTAAATATTCACCCATCCTTACTGCCAAAATTCCAAGGACTTAACACTCACCAAAGAGCGCTTGATGCCAAAGAGAGTGAGCACGGTGTTAGTGTTCATTTTGTCACTGCTAAGCTTGACGGCGGGCCTGTTATCGCTCAAGCTCGTGTTCCAATACTGGCTGATGATACTGTTGAGTCACTTGCTCAACGCGTACTAATCGAAGAGCACAAATTATTTCCTAAAGTTGTTCATTGGTTTACTCAAGGCAGGTTGAAGCTGATCGACAATCATGCTACTTTGGATGGTCAAATAATATGAGACTGTTTTTTTTATTTACATTACTCTCTCTAATTACTACTGCCACCTTAGCTTTCAAGCCCCATATTGCCAACTACCAACTCTCCATCAACGGGCTTAAAATAGCTGAGGAAGTAAGAACTCTTCATCAACTAGAAGATGGATATTTTTATACCGCAAATGCCAAAACCTCAGGGCTAGCAGCAATGATAAAGGACTATTCTATCTCTGCCAGTTCAACATTTAAACTGAATAATAAAGGCGTAGACAGCACCGCTTATCAAATCATGGAGCAGGAAGATAAAAAAATCACCAAGAGCTATGCTATTGATATTAATTCTCAATTCGAAAGTGTTACATCTTTACTAACCAAAACACAGCCAAAAATCAGTACTTGGAAAGCGAATGAAGGCAATATTACTGATCCACTAAGTGTTTTTTTAGCCATTTCTTTTGATCTGAAAAACAACCCAAATCAATCTTTGTTTAGCTATCAAATTGCCGATGGCAGCTCTATTGAAACTCAGGAGTTTAAAAAATCTGATAAGCACACTGTAAACATTCAGGGCAAGTCATATAGTGCCACTAAAGTAGAGCGCATTAACCACCAGGATAGCAACATTCAAGCGTATTTTTTATCAGAATATCAATACCTACCCATCTTAATTAAACAAACCAAAGGTGGTAGAAAATTTTTGTATGAGATAACCAATTTTAAAATATCAGATGTTAAAGGATTACAAGTAACTTTGTAAATATTGACCTGTATAAGAGCCCTTAACTTGACTTACTGATTCTGGCGTTCCTGTTGCCACAATACATCCACCCTTGTCTCCACCCTCAGGCCCCAGATCAACAATCCAGTCTGCAGTTTTAATAACATCTAGATTGTGCTCAATAATCACAATGGTATTTTCTCTTTCACGCAAACGATTAATCACGGACAATAGCTGCTTAATATCATGAAAATGCAAGCCTGTTGTTGGTTCATCTAGGATATACAGCGTTTGTCCTGTATCAAGTTTTGACAACTCTTTAGCCAATTTAATACGCTGAGCCTCACCACCTGACAAGGTGGTGGCATTTTGCCCCAAGGTAATGTACGATAAACCCACATCCATCAGTGTTTGCAATTTTTGCTTAATTTTTGGCATTGGTTCAAAAAAATCTACCGCCGTCTCAACGGTCATATCTAGCACTTGAGAAATATTCTTACCCTTGTAGGTAATCTCTAAAGTTTCACGGTTGTATCGATCACCATGACATACATCGCAAGGCACATAAATATCTGGCAAAAAGTGCATTTCTACTTTAATTAGCCCATCCCCCTTACAAGCTTCACAGCGACCACCTTTGACATTGAAACTAAATCGACCGGCCTTGTAGCCACGGCTTCTAGCCTCCAATGTCTGCGAGAAAAGATCGCGCACCAAAGAAAATATGCCCGTATAAGTAGCAGGATTAGAGCGTGGAGTACGCCCAATTGGGCTTTGATCAATATTTACAATTTTGTCAAAATACTCAAGCCCCGTCACTGTGTCAAACTCAGCTGGCGTCGTTTGTGCACGATTCAAATCACGTGCTGCCAGCGCATACAAAGTGTCATTAATAAGTGTTGATTTTCCCGAGCCAGAGACGCCAGTAATACAAGTTAGCACGCCAACAGGAATGGATAAATCAACATTATTGAGATTATTACCTTTGGCACCTTTAATTTCAATCCACTGATCGGAAGTTTTACGAATGGCTGGCACTTCAATACTCTGTCTGCCACTAATATAATCACCAGTAAGTGATTTCGGATTGTTTGCCACCTCCTCCGGCGTGCCCGATGCAATAACCTCACCACCATGCATACCTGCACCGGGGCCAATATCAATCACATAATCCGCTTGTTTAATTGCATCTTCATCGTGCTCAACAACAATTACTGTATTACCAATATCGCGCAGGTATGTTAGTGTATTTAAAAGCTTTTGATTATCTCGTTGATGCAAACCAATAGAAGGCTCATCTAAAACATACAAAACACCCATGAGTCCTGCGCCAATTTGACTAGCCAGACGAATTCTTTGCGCCTCACCGCCTGATAAAGAATTGGCTCTACGATCAAGACTCAAATACTCTAGCCCAACATTGATTAAAAACTCAAGGCGTTGAATGATCTCTTTTAACACCTTATCTGCGATTTGCGCTCTAGAGCCTTCAAGCTCAAGCGACTTTAAAAATTCATAAATATTAGCAATTGAAAGTTTGGTGATGTACGATAGATTACGCCCGCCAATAAACACATTTCTAGCAGACTCATTAAGTCGATCGCCTTCACACTCTATACAATCTTGACTCACCACATAACGAGACAACTCCTCTCGAACCGAGCGAATTTCACTTTCTTCATAGCGGCGCATCATGCGCGGGATAACACCTTCAAATGGCTTAGGTTTGTTTGACCAGCCTTTTCGGCCTTTAATTTTAGAGAAGTCAATTTCATCTTCACCGCTACCGTACAACACAATTTTCTTGTGCTCATCACTTAGATCTTCATAAGTTGTTTCAATGTCAAATCCATAATACTGACCTACCAGCATTAAAATTTGATAAAAATAAGCATTCGATCGGCCCCAGCCATAAATCGCACCATCCGCTAAACTCAGGCCCGGATTAGCCACCACTTTTTGCGCATCAAACATGTCTTTCACACCTAGACCGTCACACGTCGGACAAGCGCCTACTGGATTATTAAACGAGAAAAGTCTTGGCTCTAATTCTGTCAATGAATAACCACATTTAACACAGGAAAACTTAGCAGAAAATACCATTTCATCCCAAGTTGCCGCCTCATCCATTGGCAGCACTTTAACTAAGCCACCGCTCAGGTTAAGCGCCGTTTCTAAAGATTCAGACAAGCGTGATACAATATCCTTTCGAACTTTTAAACGGTCAATGACGATTTCAATGGTGTGATTAGTTTTGCCATTAAGCTCATCCATCTCATCCATATACATCACTTCACCATCAACACGAGCACGCAAAAATCCCTGGTGTGACAACTCTTCTAATAGTTTTTTATGGCTGCCTTTACGATTTTGCACAATTGGCGCTAATAGCATAATTTTTTCACTTTCCGGTAGGGTGATAATACTATCAACCATTTGGGAAATTGTTTGCGACTCAAGATCAATATCGTGCTCTGGACATTTAGGAATGCCTGCTCGAGCAAACAACAATCTCAAATAATCGTAAATCTCGGTAATCGTACCAACGGTTGATCTAGGATTGTGCGAAGTTGCTTTTTGCTCAATTGAGATAGCAGGAGACAAGCCTTCGATGTGATCCACATCAGGCTTTTCCATGAGTGATAAAAACTGTCTCGCATAAGCTGACAAAGATTCAACATAGCGTCTTTGGCCTTCTGCATAAATCGTATCAAAAGCTAATGACGACTTACCTGAACCTGACAAACCGGTAATCACCACCAGCTTATTTCTAGGGATATTAATATCAATATTCTTTAAGTTGTGAACGCGAGCGCCACGTATGCTAATCTGATCCATGAGATGCCTAAATTATGTCGGACAAAGGGTTCATTATAACGAGCAAGATAGGTAAAATCACTTCTATTCTAACTATGACTAATATTTAAATTCTAAGTATGAGTAAATACAAACGCATCCTATTAAAATTAAGCGGAGAAGCGCTAGCCAGCTTTGAAAACACCGTTGATCCAGCCACTCTTGATAAAGTTGTTGGCATTATTAAATCTGTTCAAAATCAAGGTGTAGAAGTAGGAATTGTTGTTGGTGGTGGCAATATCTTTCGCGGTGCAGCACTGGCAGAGGCTGGCATGAATCGAGTAACGGGCGACCACATGGGTATGCTTGCCACAGTCATGAATGCACTTGCTATTTCAGACTCTTGTCGAAAAAATAATGTTGATGTGTTAGTCATGTCTGGCTTTCCAATTGGTGGTGGCGTTTGTGAGCCAATGGATCACAACAAAGCCAAACAAGCTTTAAGTGAAGGCAAAGTGGTGATTTTCTCAGCAGGAACCGGCGCACCTTGTTTCACTACCGACACAGGCGCCACACTCAGAGCCATTGAAATTGGCGCCCAGGCTGTGTTTAAAGCCACCAAAGTAGATGGCGTATATACAGCTGACCCAATGAAAGATCCAAGTGCTACACGCTACGATACACTCAGTTTTGATGAAGCCATTAGCAAAAATTTAAAAATTATGGACACCTCAGCTTTTGCTATGTGTCGTGAGCATAATATCGAAATCTGCGTCTTTAGTATGCTTGAAGATGCCAATACATTGTCTAATATTCTCAAGGGTGAGGCCCTAGGAACCATCGTAAGGAACTAACCATGTTAACTGAAATCCAACAAGACGCCAAAGATCGCATGAGTAAGAGTGTTAACTCACTCGAAAATAATTTCACAAAAATTCGTGCTGGTCGTGCACATCCCTCTCTACTTGAGCAGGTCCAAGTGGAATACTATGGATCAATGGTGCCATTATCTCAAGTGGGCAACATTGTTGCTGAAGATTCGCGCACACTAAAGGTATCTATCTGGGAAAAGGATATGGCAGCTGCAGCAGAAAAAGCCATCATGACTTCAGATCTAGGCCTTAACCCCCAAGCCATGGGTCAAGTGATCCGCATCCCTCTACCTCCTCTTACTGAAGAGCGTAGACAGCAATTAGTAAAAGTAGTTAGAGATGAAGCTGAAAATGCCAAAATTGCCATTCGTAATATTCGTCGTGATGCCAACTCTGACTTTAAAGATTTATTAAAAGATAAAGAAATCTCAGAAGACGAGGCTAGAAAGGCAGAAGACAACGTGCAGAAAATTACTGATGCTAGTGTTAAAGAGGTGGAAGCTAAGTTATCCGAGAAAGAAAACTCACTCTTAGAAATTTAAACTTTTCTTTAGCTATAAAAAAGGCCTGCAACTGCAGGCCTTTTTATTGATGTTTGCGAATAACGCTTACTGGCCTTTTACACAGGCAAAGTAATCTGCCCAACGCTCAGGTGAGAACAACGTGCCCATTGCATCAATTGGGCCCGTATTAAACAAAAATCCACCAGCTAGTGCATCTTCAAATCTTGAAATATTGTCATCAGACAAGCCTAGTGTAACCTGGCAAGCTTGGTGCGCCGCTTCAGTTACAGCAAAACCAGAAGGTGTTTGACCAATAACTTTAGACGTGTCGCTTAAAGTCATTGTGTCTGGTGCTTGCTCAGTGATTACTGTTTTTTCAGCAACAGGCTGCATTGAATCAAATGATTCAACAGGGCCCATATCACGGTCATCGCCACCAGCAATTAGTGCAGTTGTTAAAGTAACCGCTGCTGCAAAAGTTAATGTTTTATTCATCATATCTTTAATCTCCAAATAATTTAAAATTCCTCTTCTGTACTACATTTTATATGACCTTGGTTTTGTATGCTCAAAGATTTTAAAAAACATTGTAATATGACACGCTTATCAACTATTTGCTCTCAATTAGTTGAGTTATCAAATCAGGCATTCTCAGTTAATAATGGCAATATTCCCAAATGGGAAGAGGCGATTTCCAGCATTCAAAAGACTCAGCCAGGCAAGCTAAGCTTCGAACACCCTTATATTGCTATCGATACAAAGGTTAATATTGATGACCTTACTTTATCTTTAAAACAACTCATGCCATGGCGCAAGGGGCCTTATCAAATTGGAGATCTGCAGCTAGACAGTGAATGGCGTGGAGATATGAAATGGGATCGACTTAAAGGTCACCTTCAACCTTTAGCCGGAAAAACGGTATTAGATGTTGGCTCTGGCAATGGTTATTTCACCTATCTCATGGCCATGCAAGGCGCTGAAATCGCTGTTGGAATTGAGCCTTTTCTGCTTTTTAATTATCAATTTCAAGCTATTCATACTTTAATAAGCCAACCACCAAAAGCTTATGTATTACCCTTGAAACTGGAACAAATGCCCAAAGAATCTTCTTTTGATAGTGTTTTTTCAATGGGTGTTTTGTATCACCAAAAAGATCACATGCTTCATCTACAACAACTTAAAGATGTGCTGATAGAAGGTGGTGAACTTATTTTAGAAACGCTGATTATCGATCAAAAACATGGCGACCAAATCACCCCAGAAGATCGTTATGCACGCATGCGCAATGTCTGGTGCCTGCCTTCTACTGATACGCTACACATTTGGCTAGAACAGGCCGGCTTTAAAAATATTAAGTTAATTGATGTTACTAAAACCACACCAGAAGAGCAGCGAGCCACTCATTGGATTGGGGACAATACCCAGTCTATTAAAGATTTTCTCGATCCAAATGATGACAATTTAACCATCGAAGGCTTGCCTGCCCCTAAGCGTGCTGTCTTTATTTGCCAAAAATAGTATAATCACCTCCATGAAATTTCGCCTATTTTTCCTCACCCTACTATTAGCCACCAATACATTTGCTAATCCAAATATTGTGGTGAGTATTAAGCCGATTCATTCAATAGTTAGCAACCTAACCCAAGGTGTTAGTACGCCAAAATTATTACTTAGCAGTAAGCAATCTGCACACCACGCACACCTTAAGCCCTCCCAACTATCTCACCTTGAGCAGGCGGATTTAGTAATTATTGTTCATCCAGATTTTGAACAGGGCTTATCAAAATCTATTCGCAATATTCCAGCAGAAAAAATACTCACCGTTGATCAAAGCATGACCAGCAAACATGACGAACATGACGAACATGACGAACATGACGAACATGACGATAAAAATCATCATAGCTGGCTGAGCATTCAACACATACAACAATTCGCTCAAAAGCTCGGCGATACACTCATACAAATTGATCCAAAAAACAAAGCGACCTATCAAAGCAATTTGCGCAAGTTTAGTCAAAAGCTAACTGCGCTTAAACTTAGCTTACAACAGCAACTATCCAATCATGCCAACCAATCATTAATCACTTACAACAATGCTTTTGAGTATTTTATAAAAAGCCAACAGCTCAAACAAATAGGTAGTGTCAGCCAGCGACATGGTGAAAATTTAAGTATTTTTAAAATTTTAAAAGCCAAAAAAATCATTCAAAAACAGCAAACTAGCTGCCTACTTTTCACCACAGAAATCCCACAAAAACGCATTAATACACTCACTGAAGGCTTAGTCATTAACACGGCAGAGATTGATATTATTGGATTTGATATTCAACCGGGTGCTGATCATTACTTTAAGCTCATGCAAAACATCACTCAAAAGGTCGAGCAATGTCTCAAGTAAGAACGGCTTTTAATAAGGCTTCAAATGATTATGAGGATCATGCTTTTTTACAAAAAGAAGTTGCCACTCGTCTAGATCAAAAGCTTAACATCATCTCTAGCAATTCAGCAGTTATCCTAGACTTAGGCGCGGGCACAGGACTACTCTCTCAACAGCTAGAAATACGCTTTCCAGATTCTAAAATAATCGCACTAGACTTTGCCCAGAACTCTTTAAAAAACAACAAACTGGCTAATAAAATCTGCGCCAATGCTAATCATTTGCCATTAGCGGATAATAGCGTTGATATCGTGATTTCCAGTTTAATGATGCAGTGGTGCCCTGATCTTAAGCAGCTATTTTCAGAGATCCACAGAGTGCTTAAAAATGACGGATTAATCTTATTCTCCACCTTTGGTCCAGATACCCTTAAAGAGCTGAAAAAGAGCTGGTCAGTGGTCGATAACGAAGTGCATGTTAATACATTCACCGACATGCATGATATTGGTGATCAAATGCTTGGTGCTGGCTTTCAATCCCCAGTGATGGAAATGGAAACACTCACCCTAACCTATCAAACAGTGACCGACCTTTTGCGTGACCTTAAAGCCATTGGTGCGCAATCAGTGGGCAACCGCTCAAAGTCACTAATGGGTAAAAATAAATTTAAACTTATGGTTGAGATGTACGAATCTTTTAGAAAAGACGACAAACTACCGGCAACCTATGAAGTGGTTTACGGACATGCTTGGGTTCGACCTAAAGCCTCTTTTAAAGCTCAAAAAATTGAGCTAAATAATAGCTAAAAATGGGTAGCCTAGGTGAAAATCTCCAAATAAAGACGTTCGACTTTTTGGCGTGCCCACGGGGTTTTTCGTAAGAACTTTAAGCTAGAATTGATACTGGGATCACTCTTGAAACAGTTTATATCAATGTGCTTGGCCAGCTCTTTCCAGCCAAAATGTGCTACTAGCTCAGTAACAATTGTTTTGAGCGTAATTCCATGGAGTGGATCTTGGTTATGCATCTATTCTAATTTTATGGCTGTTAATGAGTTTTTAAGCGTTTTTTGCTGGCTCTGCTTTTTTAACCCGAATTTTGTTGCCATTAATAGGCTTGCCATTAAGCGCTTGAATGGCTACTTTTGCATCACCCACTTTGGCAATTTCAACAAATCCAAAACCTTTAGATTCGCTCGTTTTTTTGTCTAACACCAAGGTGCAAGATTGAACTTCGCCATGAGCTTCAAATAACTCTTTAAGCCCACTTTCTGTAAAGGTGCGAGGTAGGTTTCTGATCAATATTTTCATTTTTTGTCGTGTTTTTTTTAATTGAAATTAGACTTAGATTTTAGCATATATTTAAAATACTGATAAATGACCACCTGTCGGGCTAAAAATATTGGAAATAATAAAAATCAGCCAAATACTCACAAAGCAAAGCCTTGTTTTACTCTAAAAACCTCAGTTTATAGCTTCAGAGTAAGGCTAGAATACAGTTTTAAATGGTTTTTGATATAAAAAAACAAACTAACCAGCTTCACTTATTATCCTAAATAAAAATTTGGCAAATTTTACGAATGAACGCTTTAGAACAGTGAAAGTGATAATTTCATCCAGAAATCTGGGAATAAACCAACCACTAATATAAGCACAGCATTGATTGATAAGATTAACTGCATATCCATTGGTGCAACAATACTAATCTCTTGATCAGACTCTTCGAAGTACATAGATTTGATAATTTGCAAATAATAATAAGCACTAATCACAGCAAACACCACTGCCACTACAGCAACAGTAACAAAACCGGCTGAAATAACTTGTTGCAAGATAAAGAATTTCGAATAAAAACCAATAAATGGCGGAACACCTGCCATTGACAGCATGGTCACCAACATCATTAATGCAAACCATGGAGAATGCTTGCTTAACCCTCTAAAGTCAGAAATTTGATCAGCTTCAAAGCCTTTTTTGTTAAGTAGAATAATCATGCCAAAAGCCGCTAAACTCATCAAGATATAAACTAATATGTAAAAGACGGCTGCGCCATATCCGCTGACAACACCGGTGACAAAACCGAGCATAATAAAACCAACATGGGAGATGGTTGAATAGGCCAGCATACGCTTGATGTTGGTTTGCATGAGCGCGACTACCGATCCTAGGGCAATGGATAACACTGCTAAAATCATAAATAGATCTGACCAATACGCGTGCATAGCACCCAGTCCATCTACCAAAATACGCACCAACATTGCCACAGCTGCAATTTTTGGCACGGTGGATAAAAACAATGTCACTGAGGTTGGCGCACCTTGGTATACGTCTGGTACCCACATGTGAAACGGCACAGCGCCGAGCTTAAAGGCAATACCAATGACTAAAAACACAAGGCCAAAGTTTAGGATTAGTGTTTCTCTTGATGCTAGATTGGCACTTGATGCAAAACTAGCAATTTCATTAATATTCAAACTGCCACTAATACCGTAAATCATGCTCATACCGTAAAGCAATAAGCCTGATGCTATTGCACCTAAAACAAAGTATTTTAACGCCGCTTCCACCGCACCTGCGCGCTCGCGTGCGATGGCAATTAGCGTGTAAAGTGATAAAGACAAAATCTCTAACCCGAGGTATAAAGTCAATAAACTATAACCTGACACCATCACCATCATGCCTAACACCGACAGCATAACCAAAATAAAGTACTCACCCCTAAAGAGTGCGTGCTGAGTAAGGTAGTGGCGCGTATACACCATAGCTACCATGGCTGAGCCCACCATAAAGACTTTAAAGACCGAAGCCATATTGTCCAAAATAAATGAGCCACCAAAAATAATGGTTTGCGGCTCATTAATTAAATTAAAAGCCAGTGCACCAGCGATGAATAAGCTAGCCTGAGTCAAATAGTAAGTTGTCTGCTTGAATGACTTGGTTAAAAACAAATCCAATAACAGCACAACCACAATCGCACTCAATAGAAAAATTTCAGGTGTTGCCGACCATAGTGTCGTCGTATCGAAGGTATTGATATTATTCATAAGGCTAATACTTAAAGTTTAGAGGTTAGGGCTTGGTTAAGTAGATGTTCAATAGAAACATGCATAACCTCGATAATAGGCTGAGGATATAAACCCATGGCAATAACAGCCACAGCCAATACCGCTAAAATACCAAATTCTCTGGCATTAACATCGGCAAGGCTTTCTACATCTGGATTGGTAATTGCACCCCAAAATACTCGCTTAACCATCCACAAGGTGTAGGCTGCACCCACAATAAGTGTACTTGCCGCTAAGACAGCGTACCAAATGTTAGCTTGTACCGCACCCAGAATCACCATAAATTCACCAACAAAGCCTGAAGTGCCTGGCAGGCCAGCATTGGCCATAGCAAACAGCACAGCAAAGCCGGTGAATTTTGGCATGGAATTAATCACGCCACCGTAGGTAGAAATCTCTCTCGAATGTAGACGGTCATACAATACACCCACTACCAAGAACATCGCTGCTGAGATAAAACCGTGTGAGATCATTTGCACCATCGCACCTTCTAGACCTAGGAGTGCACCTTCTGCCGCCCCTGGCTTGTAGGCCAAGAATAATGCAAACACACCGAGTGTCACAAAGCCCATGTGTGAGATTGAAGAATAGGCAATAAGTTTTTTCATATCACGCTGAACCAAAGCCACAAAACCAATGTATACAATAGCAATCAGGGAAAGTATGATCACAATTTCTGAAAATTCTAAAGAAGCGTCAGGTGTGATTGGTAGCGAAAAACGAAAGAAACCATAGCCACCCATTTTAAGCATGATGGCGGCTAGAATAACAGAACCGCCTGTTGGCGCTTGAACATGTGCATCAGGTAGCCAAGTGTGCACCGGAAACATCGGCACTTTAACAGCAAAGGCCATAAAGAATGCCCAGAAAATCCATGCTTGCTCAGTCGTTGTTAGGCTTAAATTATGCATATCTAAGATGGCAAATGAACCACCTTTGTTGTACATATAGATGAGTGATACCAGCATGAATACCGAGCCCAAAAATGTATACAAGAAAAATTTGATTGCCGCATAAACGCGATTATCACCACCCCACACGCCAATAATGAGTAGCATTGGAATTAGCGATGCCTCCCAAAATGCATAAAATAAAATCGCATCAAGTGCTGAGAATACGCCAATAATCAAGCCTTCCATCATTAAGAATGCGGCCATGTAATGTGCCGGGCGAGTTTGGATTACTTCCCAGCCAGCAACAAGCACCAAAATTGTTGAGAAAGTTGTCAGGATAATGAGTGGCATAGCAATACCGTCAACACCTAAATGATAGTAAATATCAAACTGAGAGATCCAAGAAGCTCTCTGCTCAAACTGCATCAAATGAGTTGTGGAGTCAAATTCAGTGTACAAACTCAGTGATAGAATAAACACCAAAATTGAAATAGTCACAGAAACCCAACGTGCTGTATTGGCACGCTGATTGCCCAGAAAAATAACCAAGGCACCACCAAAAATTGGCAGCCAAATTAATAAACTAAGTAATGAATTATCCATCGTTAAAGCTCAAGTAGTGGGTGATCACCTGCAAACAGTACCCAAGTTAAAATAATTAATAAACTGAAAATCATGAAAAATACGTAATGATAAACATAGCCTGTTTGAATTGGGCGCACAACCGAGCCTATAAAGCCAACCAATCTTGCACTACCATTAACCACTAGTTTGTCAATTAAGCCAGAATCTGACACTTTCCACAGGAAGTTGCCCAGATTTTTAACGCCTTGCACAAAGACGATATCATTGAAACGATCAAAACCATAAAGGGATTCTAGGACATAATTAATACGACGGCACTTATTTTGAATCTTGGTTGCCCACTCCTCTCGGTACAAGGTAAATACCCAGGCGCTTACAATACCACCCACCATCATCCAGAAAGGTAGTGTTTGTAATGCGTGCGGAATCATGCCAGCTGCTCCATGAAACTCAGCCTTAAGATTAGCCATTGATGTATGCTGAGAGGCGACCGTAATGGCATTATCTAGCCAGCCATTAAATAGCATTGGATCGATCGTAAGATAGCCAACAACAGCAGATGGAATCGCTAAAGCAACTAATGGCAACGTAATGCTAATAGGCGATTCCTTAACATGTGAAGCGGTGTGTTCATCCATTCTTGACTCACCGTGAAAGACCAAGAAAAACATTCTTAATGAATAGAAGGCAGTAATAAATACACCTGCAACTACTGCCACATAAACCCAGTCAGCAAATGGCAGTTGAGAGAAATGTACAGCCTCAATAATCATATCTTTTGAGTAAAATCCGGCAAAACCCGGAAAGCCAATCAGGGCTAATGTACCAATCAGAGCCGTCCAATAAGTGATTGGCATTTTCTTGCGCAAGCCACCCATTTTTCGAATATCTTGTTGATGATGCAGCGCTACAATCACCGAGCCTGCGCCCAAGAATAACAACGCCTTAAAGAATGCATGCGTCATCAGGTGGAAAATAGCCACAGAATAAGCGCTTACTCCTAATGCAACTGTCATATAGCCGAGTTGTGATAAGGTTGAATAAGCCACAACCTTCTTAATATCGTTTTGCACAATACCTAGTAGACCCATGAACAGAGCGGTAATTGCACCAACGACCATTACCACCATCAATGCGGTTTCACTCAGCTCAAACATAGGCGACATGCGTGATACCATAAAGATACCGGCCGTTACCATGGTGGCAGCGTGAATAAGTGCAGAAATTGGTGTTGGGCCTTCCATCGAACCTGGCAGCCAAACGTGTAATGGCACTTGGGCAGATTTACCCATTGCGCCAATAAATAACAAAATACAAATAACAGTGATAACTGAGGCGCCATCAAGCATAGTGACACCGGTAACATTACCTAGACTTGCAAACACCTCGACATAATCTAGTGATCCGAAATACATAAGTACCAAGGCAATGCCTAAAAGAAAACCAAAATCACCCACACGATTAACCAAGAAAGCCTTAAGGTTAGCCTCAACTGCGCTTTCTTTATGGTGCCAAAAACCAATCAGCAAATATGACACCAAACCTACCGCCTCCCAACCAAAAAATAGCTGCATGAAATTGTTGCTCATGACCAGCATAAACATCGAAAAGGTAAACAGTGAAATATAGCTAAAAAACTTGGTATAGCCCGCATCATCATGCATATAGCCAATAGTGTAAATATGCACCATGAGCGATACGAACGATACCACGACCAGCATAACAGCTGTTAAATTATCAATCAAAAAGCCGACACTGACATTCAGCTCGCCAATTTGCATCCAGGTATAAAGGTTTTGATTAAAAACCTCACCCGCTTCTAGCACATGGTGATTAAACACATACAATGACAAAACAGTGGAAATAAGCACACCTGCAATAGTCACCACATTGGTGGCCATTCTGCCTAATAATGAACCAAAAAATCCAGCAAAAATTGCACCTACCAAAGGCGCTAAAGCAATAATTAGATATATCTGCTCCATAACTACCCCTTTAAACTATTAGTAACATCAACATCGATAGAGCCACGTACTCTAAATAAGAGTGTCAAAATAGCCAGTCCAATCGCCACCTCTGCTGCTGCAACGGTCATGATGAAAAATACAAAAATTTGACCTGCTTCATTACCCAGAAAGTGAGAGAAGGCAATAAAGTTAGTATTAACGGCAGCCAAAATAAGCTCCACACACATCAATAAAGTAATGATGTTTGTACGGTTAATAAAAATCCCCACCAAGCCAATGCAAAAAATAACACTACTTAAAATTAAGTAATCACTTAAACTGATCATTACTTATTCTCCTTAGAAGGCGAGGCAATTGAAACAATACGCACTCTATCTTTTGCCTGAACATTGACCTGCTCAGAAATAGATTGTTTCTTACGATTAATCTCTTTTTTATGTACCAGGGTAATAGCGGCAATAATCGCAATAAGCAATAGAACCGCGGCTAATTCAAATGGGTATACGTATGTCGTATAAAGTTGTAGGGCCAGTTCGGTGATATTACTATAGTCTGCTGCATGTCTAATCGGCGAAGGCATAACCTCCAAGCCAAACTGGGCGTTGCCCAACACTAATGTCATTTCAGCAATAATAATCAATGCTACAATCAGTCCAAGTGGCAAATAGCCGGCAAATTTAGCACGCAGCGTTGACTTGTCAATATTAAGCATCTTAATCACAAATAAGAACAGTACCATCACTGCACCCACATAAACCAGAATTAGAGTGATGGCTAAAAATTCAGCCTCTAGCAAAATCCAAATACTGGCTGCTGAAAAAAAACCTAACACCAAAAACAAGGCGGCTTTAGCAGCATTACGTGCGAAGATCATGGCCAGCGATGACGCTACAAACCAAAATGATAAAAAATAAAAAATTATTTGTTCAGAACTCATTTATCCTACCCTTATCGATACTTAGAATCTTCAGATTTTGCTTTACTGATAGACTTTTCATTGTCATCACCCACCTTTAACAACCGGTCTTTAGTCATAATACTGCCGTCTCTTGACTCAAATGTATAGTCAAAAATTTGCGTCTCAACAATTGCATCTACCGGACACGCCTCTTCACAAAATCCACAAAAAATACATTTAAATAAATCAATGTCATATTGGGTTGTGCGTCTACTACCATCATCACGCATCTCGGATTCAATGGTAATTGCATTGGCCGGACATACCGCTTCACAAAGCTTACAAGCAATGCAGCGCTCCTCACCATTTGGGTAGCGACGCAGTGCGTGCAAGCCTCTAAATCTTGGTGAAATCGGAGTTTTTTCTTCAGGATATTGTACGGTTATTTTGGTGTTTACAAACTCTTTGGCGGTAATTTTCATACCCGAGCGTAGTTCGCTTAAACTTAGGCTTTTTGCTAATTTTTTTAATTTATTAATCATCTTATCAACCTTTTACGAAAACCATGGTCCTATTTGTAGCTGCGTCATGAGCGCAACCACAAAAATCCAAACAATGGTGATTGGTAAAAACACCTTCCAGCTCAGACGCATAATTTGGTCATATCTAAAGCGCGGAAAAGTTGCCCTAACCCACAAATACAAAAACATGAAAAAACTGGTTTTTGCCAAAAGCCAAATAATGCCAGGTACCCAAGCAAATGCTGACTCTAAAACACCAAGCCCTTCGAAAGGAGAATGCCAGCCACCAAAAAACATCACAACCGCTAAAACAGCCATAAGAATCATATTGGCATATTCTGCTAAAAAGAATACAGCAAAAGTCATGCCTGAATATTCAACATGAGTACCACCTACAATCTCTGATTCTCCTTCTACTACGTCAAATGGTGCACGGTTCGTCTCCACCAAGGCTGAAATGAAAAAGATAATCATCATTGGAAATAAGGGAATAAAGTACCAATTGACCATGCCACCTTGCTGGTCTGCCACAATGGCATTAAGATTTACACTGCCTGCAATCATTACCACCGTCACCAAGGCAAAGCCAATCACAATTTCGTAAGAAACCAGTAATGAGGCACTTCGAAGTGCGCCTAGCAGCGGGTATTTTGAGTTTGATGCCCAGCCGGCTAAGATAATGCCGTATACACCAATCGAACCAATGGCCAATACATATAGCAAACTCACATCTAGATTGGCGACATGAATACCTTCATCAAAAGGAATAACTGCCCACACTGCAATCGCTGGCGCAATCGCTAAAATAGGCGCAAGCAAGAAAAGGTAAATATTTGCCTTACTTGGGAAAATAATCTCCTTGGTCATCAGCTTTAATGCATCAGCAATCGGCTGCAACCAACCCTTAGGGCCAACACGGTTTGGACCAATTCTCAGCTGCATGTAGCCAATCACTTTGCGCTCGGCATAAGTGAAGTAAGCTACCGTTAATAGCAATGGCATAATTAAAGCCATTGCCTTAATTAAAATAATAACAATGGTGGCGATATTGCCATCAAACCAAGGTAACAATTCATGCACCAAAATAACAAAAGATTGCCAAAGTTCCATCATGACATACTCCTTATATTGGTCGCTTGATTGCTATTAACAAAGACACACAAGTCAGCAACAGTTTCAGTGATGTCAACCGGAACACCTAGATACTCATCTCCATCACTTAAAGCTAACTCTTTAGCAGTATTAGCGTTCATCGAGGCACTGTTCACTTGCCCAAGTGTACTCATGCTTAATGATTTAGCATGTCTTAACAACGCATCTGAATGATAGCAATTGTGCATCCAAACAGTTTCAATAGCTGTTGACTGTTGACTAAGATCTATTGCTGTTTCCTGACTATGCTCATGTGCGGGTTGGTGCTCAAATTCTTCCAATATCTGAGTGGAGTTTTCATAATGAAAACCTGGTAATTCTAATAAATCAGCCAATACCTTTAAAACTTTCCAGGCTGGTTTGGCCTCATCTGGCGCTTTAACCATCGCTGTAAATGACTGTATATCATGATTAATATTAATCTGCGACCCTGAGGTTTCATACATCGCCGCCATTGGCAATAAAACATCAGAATACTGGGCGACTAAATCGTTATTAAAGCTATTTAATGACACAACAAAGACATCTTCTTTTGACAATGCCTCAATGGCAGAGTTGGCATGATGAAAATCATATTCAGGATAAACATCCAAAAGTAAAAAGGCGCGCATTTCAGCTTTAAACATCTCGTTAACATTCATGCCTACGCTGTTTGGCACAAAATTAACATGTTGCGCACCTAGCGCATTTGCACTGATGCTTAAATTTAAAGTATTTGCGCCAACTTGTTTTGCAATTTCAGCAATTAACTGAGCAATGCTAGCAGCTTGCTTGTTGTTAATAATATGCTCACCCAGTAGGATCACTGGGCGTTCAGCGTTAAGTAAATCTTTTGCCAATTCGACAGATGAGCTACTTGGGCTAATTGCAGATAAGTATTCCGGAAGTTCAATGGATTTTTTCTCTAAGACAATCTTTAAGACACCTGCCAATATTGTCGCAATTTCATTCGGTGCAACGCTTACATGATTTAGTGCATAGTTATAGTCAAACTCTTTAACATTCAACGCTGTAATATTTGCACCAGAAAGCTGCGCTTTACGCAGCCTATGGTTGATCATCGGCTGCTCTAGACGTAAATTTGCGCCAATAATGAGTGCATGGTCAACTTGCTCAAGTGCTTGTAATTTAAGGTTAGATTCTAGATGAATCGCCTCGTCTAAATTATTAACATTCAGACGGTGGTCTAGGTTTTCACACCCAATTTCTCGAAGCAGTTTTTGCATTAAATACAACTCTTCAGTGGTGGTTGTACTTGACGCCAAACCACCCAGTTTGTGCGCTTTGCGGTTGTTTAATACTGTGTTACTTAAACCTTTAATCGCAAAATCTAGAGCCACATTCCACTCAACCTCTTTCCACTGACCTTCAACTTTAATTTGTGGAGTTAGTAGCCTGTTTTCGTGTGTCAAACCTTCATAAGAAAAACGATCCCTATCTGAAATCCAAGTCTCATTAACCGCTTCGTTATCACCTGAAACAACTCGCTTAACCTGACCCTTATATGTTTGTGCATAAACATTTGAGCCAGTTAAATCATGGCGAGCAATGCTCTCATTTGATACCATCTGCCAAGATCTTAGCTCGTATCTAAATGGCTTTGAAGTTAAGGCGCCCACTGGGCAAACGTCAATCATATTACCTGATAATTCAGAGGTAATACCTTCAGCTAAAAACGGCTCAATTTTTAGATCTTCACCTCGGCCTGTACCACCCATTTCCATCATACCAGCAATCTCACTGCCAAATCGAACACAACGCGTACAGTGAATACAACGAGTCATGTCGGTTTGAATCAGTGGGCCAATATCACTGGCAGCAACAACTCGCTTACCTTCGCTAAAGCGCGATACATCGGAGCCATATTCAACCGCCACATCTTGCAACTCACACTCACCACCTTGGTCACAAATTGGGCAATCCAATGGATGATTAATCAGCAAAAATTCCATCACTGCTTTTTGAGAGGCCTTGGCCTTTTCATTTTGTGTGTGGATTTTCATGCCGTCAGAAACTGGCGTTGAACAAGAAGTTTGCGGCTTAGGCACGCCTTCTATATCAACCAAACACATGCGACAAGATGCAGAAGTAGATAATTTTTTGTGATAGCAGAATCTTGGAACGCTAATACCTTCTCTATCGGTAATAGCAATTAACGTTTCGCCTGCTTTGGCATTAACGATTTGACCATCAATTTCAATTTTAATATCAGCCATTACCCTTTCACCATGCTCTTTTTGTGTTCAATGTAATATTCAAACTCTTCACGGAAATTTCTTAAGAAACTTTCAACCGGCATTGCTGCTGCATCACCCAAGGCGCAAATCGTATTACCCATGATTTTTTCTTGCACACCTAATAATAATTCAATATCATCAGCCTTACCCTTGCCATCCATAATGCGCTTCAGAACACGATACAACCAACCCGTACCCTCTCGACAAGGGGTGCATTGTCCACAAGACTCGTCATAATAAAAGTGTGCCAAGCGCGTTAAGGCTTCAACCATACAGGTTGAATCATCCATAACAATAACTGAACCTGCACCCAGCATAGAGCCTGCTTTATCAATGCCGTCATAATCCATGGTCATATCCATTGCAGCCTCTGCTGTAAGCACTGGCGTGGAAGATCCACCTGGAATAACAGCCTTGAGCTTAGCGCCGTTGCGCATACCACCTGCAAGCTCTAGCAATTCACTAAATGGCATCCCCATAGACACTTCAAAATTTGCCGGATTATTAACATGACCTGATACTGAAAATAACTTAGTACCGCCAGAATTTTCCACGCCCAAATCTGCAAACCATTGGCCACCATTAATCATAATATCGGGTACAGAAGCAAAACTCTCTGTGTTGTTAATGGTGGTTGGTCTGCCGAATAAACCAACATTCGCAGGGAATGGTGGCTTAAATCTTGGCTGGCCTTTTTTACCTTCGATTGACTCCAATAGAGCGGTTTCCTCGCCACAGATATAGGCACCTGCACCCAAATGAGCGTGCAGATCAAAACTTACATCTGTGTCATTAATATTTTTACCTAGTAGACCTGCTGAATAGGCCTCTTTCAATGCACCTTCAAAGCGGTTAAACGGCTCGATAAATTCACCACGAATGTAGTTATAACCCACCGTTGCATTCATCACAAAACTACCAATCGCCATGCCTTCAATCACGGCATGTGGGTTAAATCTTAAAATATCGCGATCTTTACAAGTACCTGGCTCGCCTTCATCTGAATTGCAAACAATGTATTTTTGTCCTTGTGCGTTGCGCGGCATAAAACTCCACTTCAACCCCGTTGGAAAACCTGCACCACCACGACCCCTAAGGCCAGAAGCTTTAAGTTCGTTAATAATTTGATCAGGTGTATATTCACCCTTAAGAATTTTGCGCCAAGTGCTATAACCACCACTGGCCTCATAAGTTTCAAGCGACCAACACTGATCCTTATCTAGGTTTTTAAAGCAAACTTCATTCATTGTAAACCATCCACAATGTCATCAATTTTATCAGCGGTCAAATTCTCATAATATTTATCATTAATTTGAAACATCGGCGCGCCTACACAAGCGCCCAAGCACTCTACTTTTTTCACACTGATTAGACCATCTTTAGTGACTTCCCCCGTTTTCACGCCCAGCTTAGTTTCAAGGTGTGCAATTAAATCATCAGCACCATTTAACATGCATGAGATATTATGGCAAAAACGAATAATATGCTTGCCTACCGGCTTATGATTGTAATTTTCATAAAAAGTAGCCACTTCTGCCGCAGCGATACCTGGCATGTTTAAATAATCAGCCACCGCCTGAATACTATCATGGGTTAATTGATTATCGTTTTCTGCCTGAACAATTTTCAAAGCCTCCATGACTGCAGAGCTTTGCTTGCCTTGTGGATATTTTTCAATCCAGTGGTCTATTTGTTTTTTTGCGTTATCTGAAATCATTATGCAAAGCCCTTAACTTTAGAAGCGAATATTTTTTTATTTTTCAAGGCTTGCGTAAAAAAAGACGAAGGCGTGTAGTGCAAGCTACATAACTGAGTATTTTTTGAGCGTAACGCAGAAAAACCAAAAAAGAGGAAGTTTATCATCGGTCAATTTCTCCGAATACAATGTCCTGTGTACCAATAATGGTGACCACATCTGAGAGCATATGCCCTTTTGTCATCTCATCCATAGAAGCCAAGTGTGCAAAGCCAGGCGCCCTAATCTTAACGCGATAAGGCTTGTTAGCACCGTCAGAAATTAGGTAAATACCAAATTCCCCTTTAGGATGCTCAACCGCTTTATAAACCTCACCTTCAGGCAATGAATAGCCCTCGGTGAATAATTTGAAATGGTGAATTAAAGACTCCATGTCTTCTTTCATGTCGCTACGCTTAGGTGGCGAAACTTTTTTATCGTCACTCATTACCGGGCCAGGATTGGATTTAAGCCAAGCCACACATTGGCCAATAATTTTATTAGATTGGCGTAATTCTTCCATACGCACCAAGTAGCGGTCATAGCTATCGCCCGTGACACCTACTGGAATGTCAAATTCTAATTTATCGTAAACAGCATAAGGTTGGTTTTTTCTAAGATCCCAAGCAACACCAGAGCCACGCAACATAGGACCAGTAAAGCCTAATTGTTTAGCGCGCTTTGCTGAAACAATACCAATATTAACCAGACGCTGCTTCCAGATTCTATTTTCAGTTAATAAATCATCGTATTGCTTAATGTGACGAGGAAACTCTTTAACAAAGTCATCGATGAAATCAAGTAGTGAGCCTTGACGATTTGCATTCATGGCTTTTAATTCTTTGTCGGTGCGTGTATCTGTCTTTAGATATTTTGGCATACGCTCTGGCAAATCACGATACACACCGCCCGGACGATAGTAAGTAGCATGCATACGTGAGCCTGAAACAGCTTCATAGCAATCAATCAGCTTTTCACGTTCACGGAATGCGTACAAGAAAATACTCATTGCGCCCACATCTAGTGCGTGCGTGCCCAGCCACATCAAGTGATTAAGAATTCGAGTAATCTCGTCAAACATAACACGAATATACTGAGCACGTTCTGGCACTTCAAGCTCAAGCATGGTTTCAATCGCCATCACATAGGCATGCTCATTACACATCATTGAAACGTAATCTAGGCGATCCATATAACCAATCGATTGATTGTAAGGCTTGGATTCAACCAATTTTTCAGTGCCACGATGTAACAGGCCAATATGCGGATCAGCACGCTCAATGACTTCACCATCAATCTCTAAAATCAGACGCAGAACGCCGTGAGCTGCTGGATGCTGAGGGCCAAAGTTAAGAGTATAGTTACGAATTTCAGACATGTCTATTTCCTAATCACTTTGGGAACGCTAATATTGGGCTCAATACTAACCTTTTCATAAACCACACGGCCCAGTTCTTCGTCATAACGCATTTCTACCTCGCCAATTAGCGGGAAATCCTTGCGCAATGGATGGCCAACAAACCCATAGTCCGTTAAAATTCGACGTAAATCCGTATGATTTTCAAACAAAATACCCATTAAATCAAAGGCTTCACGTTCGTACCAATCAGCTGATGCCCAGATATCAGTGACGGATTTAATAATTGGCTCAGCTTCATCAACAAATGCCTTAACCCGAATTCGATAATTTTTACTAACAGATAGTAAATGATAAACCACCGCAAAACGCTGCTGATGTCTATCTTCGCCACCTTGTGCACTTCGCCCTCTGGAAAATCCAGAATCGCTCGCATCTCCTGCCCATTCTGACTGACCATAAGTCAAGTAGTCAACACCACACAAATCCACCAAGGTGTCAAATGCAAGCTCATCTCTAAGCTTTAGACAAGTATCAATGATATTGGTACTATCAACCGTTAAAGTGAGTTCGCCAAATGCTGAAACTAAATCAGCACCTTCAAAAACTTCTTCTAATTGTTCTGTTAATTCTTGCATAATCATGTGCGAGCAATGGTGCTGGTACGACGAATTTTATCTTGTAATTGCATAATGCCATATAACAAAGCTTCTGCAGTTGGTGGGCAACCTGGCACATAAATATCTACAGGTACAATGCGATCACAACCACGAACTACGGCATAAGAATAATGGTAATAACCACCACCATTTGCACACGAACCCATCGAAATTACCCAGCGTGGCTCCGGCATTTGGTCATAAACTTTTCTTAAGGCGGGTGCCATTTTATTAGTTAGCGTGCCGGCCACAATCATTAAATCTGATTGACGCGGTGTTGGTCTAAAAACAACACCAAAACGGTCTAAATCGTAGCGCGAAGAACCCGCTTCCATCATTTCTACCGCACAACAAGCCAGGCCAAATGTCATCGGCCACAACGAGCCAGTTCGCGCCCAATTGATAACACTGTCAAGAGAAGTGGTTACAAAACCCTCTTTCATCAATCCTTCAATAGCCACAGCTTACTCCCATTCCAGTGCACCGTTCTTCCATTCATAGATGAAACCAACGACTAATAAAAATAAGAAAATACTCATGGAAATAAAGCCAAACCAGCCAAGCTGGGATTGCACAACTGCCCATGGGAAAACGAAAGCCACCTCTAAATCAAACAAAATAAACAAAATAGCGACTAAATAATAACGCACATTAAAATACATGCGTGAATCGTCAAAAGCGGGGAATCCACACTCAAACTGAGAATTTTTTTCTTTATTAGGCTTACTCGGCCCTAGCAAATAACCAATCAACATTGGTCCAGCGCCAAATCCGAGCCCCAGCATGATAAATACAACAATAGGTAGATAGTTTTCTAACACCCAACGCTCCAACATTTAAATTTCAATCTAAACATTATATCTAATTTGATCATGGTTTCTATCAATAACGAAAAATACATTCAAGATGCAAAATTACGAGTTTAACTGCGTCCCGCCTACGGTTAGCTCGTCAATTTTAAGACTAGGTTGGCCCACACCAACAGGTACTGATTGCCCGTCTTTGCCACAAACACCAATACCAGCATCAAGCTTCAAATCATTTGCCACCATAGAGATTTTCTTTAACACCTCATCACCAGAGCCAATTAGTGTCGCCCCTTTAATAGGATGAGAGATTTTTCCATTTTTGATTAGATAGGCTTCATTGGCACTAAAGACAAATTTACCTGAAGTAATATCAACCTGGCCGCCATCAAAATTAAGCGCGTAAATACCCTCATCAACAGAAGCAATCATATCGTCAATATTATCTGCGCCATTCAGCATGTAGGTGTTGGTCATTCTTGGCATGGGCATGTGTGCATAGGATTCACGACGCCCATTACCCGTTGACGCAACCCCCATAAGCTTAGCATTCATCTTATCAAACAAATAGCCTTTAAGAATGCCGTTTTCAATCAGGGTGGTATTTTGAGTAGGCACTCCTTCATCATCTATTGTTAAGCTACCACGCCTATTAGCCAAGGTGCCATTATCAACAATACTGCATTTTGAGCTGGCCACTTGTTCACCAATACGCCCTGAAAACACCGAAGACTCTTTACGATTAAAATCACCTTCTAGGCCGTGACCGATTGCTTCATGTAGCAAAACGCCTGGCCACCCTGGGCCTAAAATTACCGGCATATTACCAGCAGGAGCACCCTTAGACTCAAGCGCCACTAAAGCTTGCCTGATAGCTTCAGCTACATAAATTTCATCTAAATTATGATCAACAAAATAACGATAATCATAACGACCGCCACCGCCACTTGAGGCTGATTCAATGCGCCCGTCATGCTCCACAATTACGCTCACACTCACCCGAACCATAGGGCGATAATCTTTCTGATAAACCCCATCACTTGAGGCAATTAACACTTCGGAATAAGCCCCAGAAATAGAAGCACTCACTTGCTTAACCTTCGGCTCTTTTCTAGCCAGCACATCAATCCGTTTTAAAAAATCAACCTTTTCTTGAGAGTTTAAACTGCCCAATGGATTGAGCCCACTATATTTAGCAATTTCAGGCACTGATTGAAAAGTTTGCATAGCTAAAGGTGTATTGCTTGCACTAATACCTTTGGCAAAATCAATGGCCTTTTCAATTGCATTTATATTTAAATCATCTGAATACGCAAAGCCCGTTTGCTCGCCATTAACACTGCGTGCACCCACACCATGACTAATATTGTAAGTCCCTGATTTTACGATACTTTCTTCTAAAAACCAGGATTCTGCCACTGAATACTGAAAATACAAATCAGCATAATCTGGTGTTTTATCTGCCAAGGATGACAGTAATGAATAAATTTTTTCTTGATTTAGATGATGCTCATCCAGCAATTGTTCGATCATAAAATGGTTGATATATTTTTAATAGTGGGATCATCCCATGGACCGGTAATTTTATATTTAAATTCAACCACCTTATCAACAATCTTGTCAATTAGCTCGCCATCGAACAGGCTTTCATCCACCAGCCAAACGCCTAATCCAATCAGGCCACCACCTGCTAAGTAAGTCGCTGCGGGTACGGCATCGCCAAACGCTGGAATTACTTTTGCCTCAGCATCGTACAATTGCTCAACAATATCACTTTGCCCAGATAGGGTGATATCGCTCGCACTCGCGCTGAGTTTAAAGCTGTCAATCTTGGCAATGGAATTTTGCAAGGTGATTTGGGCGTCGATATTATCATATGCAAAACCCTTGTCAGTTAGATCTTTAACATCCAATTTCAAGCGCCTAGCGGCAGACTTGATATTCAACAAAGATAAAATTCGACCAATATTTGGATCTTGGTTAGTAAATACACCTTGCTGAATATTCATATTAGCAATACCGCTAATCTGCTTGAGGTTCATATTCCACGGCGCACAATCACAAAATAGGCGTATGTCAAAATCAAACTTGCCACCATTAACTTTTTCGTTAATATTCATTTTGTCTAAAAATTCACTCAAGGCATCGCCTTTGGCTTTGGCAACCAATCCGGTTTTTCCAGCCACCCAAGCGCCATTAAAGCGTAAATCTTGCTGGCCGACACCCACCCCTTCAAGTGCCAAATCGCTAATTTTTAGTATGTTGTCTTTTGATTCTAGCTTAGCACTAAAATTGGGGATTACTTGCTCGTCTACAAACACACCATGGGCACTGAGATACATACTAGGAAAATCATCCGGCTCGATATTCCAATCGCCCTTAAGACTATTAAAAGTTGTTGCTTGCAGACCTAAAATTCTAACACTTGGTAAACTATCTGTTAGCCCAATTTCTATATTGGTTTTAAGTGTTTCAGATTCCACCCTAGCACGCCATGTCTGGTCTAGTCGCTTTGTTAAGTAAAGCTCAAAATCACTTTTATTATTCACCAACTCCACTGCAAAAGAAGCCTCTTTATCATCCTGTCTGTTGTTTGGATTAATACGAATATCAAAAGGTATCTCGCGAATACTGCCCACGCCATTGGCGCTAATCTGATTATCATGAAAACCCAGTACTGTTGTATAGTTTTCAACCACCACAGCACCATCTAGCGTAGTCAGCTGATTGTTGTCAATGGCTAAATCAATATCCAGCATGGCAGGCTGGTCGTCTAGTGGAATGAGCAAATCAAGATCGCCAGTGAGCGGACCGGTGAGTGTAAATTGTTTAATCACACTATGCACCGTATCGCCCAAGGGGGCTTTCGCTAGAAAATCAATTAATGACTCACTGTCGGTATCAATTTTCCCAAGTAATGATACATCCAAGCTATCTCGGCTCATATCTTCTATAGCAAGCGCCACGTTTGTTAATGGCAGGCCGTACAGTGTTGTACTATTAACTAATACACTAATCTCTTTGCCGTCGGTGTTAATATCTGCATCCAAGTGCTGAAGCGCTTGCCAATCAGCATTAAAGCTTAATTCTGACTCAGTTAAATGAGCCGATAGATTGGCCTCTAGCGGCAGGTCTTGTGAAATATTTTTAAGCACATGAAGCTTAACATCTTGCAATGAACCTGATTTAAATCCACGAGATAGCCACTGATTGGTTGACTCGCCCACCAGGCTTGAAGGTAAGTATTGATCAAGGTCTGTGGCTGGGATTTGCCCAATAAAACCTGAAAATTCAACATAATCACTCTCATGCTGCTGATAAATTTTAAGATTTGAAAGCAAAGAGATATCTTCATTGCTCACCACCATCGGCAAGGTTAAAAATCCATCACGATCCAATTGCTCTGCAGATAGAGTAAGTGTTAAATCAAACGTTTTATCGCCCAGCGTTTGATCACTAATGCGCATTAGCAGCTGCCCTTCATTGCGACTCATCTTAAGCGGGGCAATCTCAAACGTTTGCTCACCTTCAATCAGCGTTTTGCCAATACTTAGCGACTCAAAAAAGCTCACTATTTCTAGCGTCTCTAATGACAACATACGCTTAAGCTCTGCCACTGAAAAAGCCTCGCTTTCAGATTTTTGACGACGACCCACTGTTAGCGTATCGATATACACTTGATGCGGGCGATACACGTCTTCTAAAAAGTTTGACAGCTGTACACGCCAATGCAAACCTTGAATTCGAGCCAACATTTGCTTAGAAGCTTGGTTATTAAATGCCAACTCACTCACATTTAAAGTGATCCCGTCTCCATTAAGCTCAAAATTTACCGCTGAAATCTCAACCTCTAGCCCGGTTATTTCACTCAACTCGGATTCAATTGGTGCTTTTAGAAAACTCGGAAATATGACAAAAAATGCCACAATTAAGACCAATAAAACAGAAAAAATAGCACTCAGCCAAGTGCTTACTTTTAATACTTTAACGCCATTTGATAGTGTTCTCTTAATCATTCTGATATAATTCCGCTCTTTGAGAATTATAACTTACTAAACAAGGAAACCATCATGTACTTTAAAAACTCAGTTGCAGCCATTATCGTTATTTTTGCTATCATTGCAGGCACAAAAACATTTTTTAGCGGCCTAGTTCATGTTGGCTATAACGACAACTTAACAGTTGCTGAGCGCATCAAGCCATCAGGCCAGGTTTACTTAGAAGGTGACATCGATGTTAACGCTATTAAGGCGCCTGTTAAAACAGCTGCTAAAGCACGTAGTGGCGAGCAAGTGTATACGGCAGTTTGTGCATCATGTCATGCTGTTGGCGTGATGAGCGCACCTAAAACAGGCAACAAAGCAGACTGGGCACCAAGAGTTAAGCGCGGTATTGCTGACTTAGTTAAAGTAGCTATTTCAGGCACAGGCGCTATGCCACCTAAAGGTACTTGTATGGATTGTTCTGACGATGAGCTTAAAGCAGCTATTGAGCACATGATTAAATAAAAAAACCTTTATTTAATTAACAAAAAGCCTAGGCGTCTACAAAGATTCCTAGGCTTTTGTCTTTCTGCACTTTATCAAAATCAAACACTCGGCCATTCATGGCAATATACACGCCATTGCCTTTTATCTGAACTGCACTTAGCGCTACGCCCAAATTAAACAAAGCGTCAGAGTTATTAACAGAATACGGAATCATTGAGCCAAACAAAACCACAGTCTTGTCTTTGACGTTTTCAGCCAAAAATTGAGCCGTTTGCACCATGGTATCGGTACCGTGAGTAATGAGTATATTTTGCTCATCGCTAGACTGACACTTATCCAAAATAAATGCTCGATCTGAATCGGTCATTTCTAACGAATCTTTTAAAAACAAAACCTCAGACAAAGTATCCGCCATTGAGCGACCACGATTAAGCATGTCCACCATATGCGTTTCAGTAAACGACAATTCGCCCGTGAGCTCTTTGTAGGCTTTGTCAATCGTGCCGCCAGTGATTAAAACTTTAATTTTCATGACATAAATCATACCTGTTTTTCATCAAAATAATAACAATGTACGTTTTGTAGCAAATTTCCACAATTGTGGTAAAATATCTGCAATCAACACAGGAGATAAGAAATGAGTGTATCTATTAGAGTGAATGACGAGCTTTACAATTTGGCAAAAACTCAAGCCAAAGCAGAATTTAGAACTATTCCAAGCCAAATTGAATATTGGGCAAGAATAGGACGCACAGCAATGGCCAATCCTGATCTACCAATTGAAATGGTTGAGCAGTTATTAATTGCCATGAATGAAGAAAGTGAGCCATTCGAATTTTCTAAATAATGAAGATTGAACAAAAACCTTCATTCAAAAAGGTTTATAAAAAATTACATAAAAATCAATTAGAAAAAGTAGACGATGCCATTCGCGAAATTGCTAAAAATCCACTATTGGGTGAAGAAAAACATGGTAATTTAACCAGTGTGTTTGTCTATAAATTTGACTGTATCAACCAACAATATTTATTAGCCTATCAATGGAGTGAAGAGTATCGACTATTACTATTAGTTGGCGTGCATGAGAATTTTTACAAAAAACTCAACCATTAAAATTGAGGGGGAAATTAAGGGTGGGCACATTTGGGCAAAAAAAAACAATACAGAAATATTTTGAGGTTTTGCCAAATTACCACCTAACTTTGGCGTAAATCTATATAAACCAATATTAGTGAATTAATATATTGGAAAAAATTTTGGAAATTTTACGAATGGCTGATTTAAGCTCTTTTTCCGAAGATATCAGAGCCAATTCGCACAAAAGTAGCGCCGTTTTTGATGGCTAACTCAAGATCAGCACTCATTCCCATGGATAAAGTGTCTAAATTTGGGTGTTTTTGCATGATTTTTGCCATTTTGGCAAAACTTTGCTTGGCATTATCAGGGCTAGGAATACACATAAACCCTCTAAGAGAAATATTTTGGAAATTTTCAAAATGAGTGATTATTTCATCAATTTCGTCAATTAATACGCCCGATTTAGTTGGTTCATTATCAATATTGACTTGCAAGAGCACATTGAGTTTTGCTAGGTTTTCTGGGCGCTGATCATTTAGCCTTTTAGCGATTTTAAGGCGATCAACGCTATGAACCCAGGAAAAATTCTGGGCAATTTGCTTGGTTTTGTTGGATTGAATTGGTCCGATAAAATGCCAAATAAGGTTTTGACCTTTTAAGATATCTATCTTTTCTAAAGCTTCTTGCAGGTAGTTTTCACCAAAATGTCGTTGCCCTGCGTCAATGGCTTGCTGAAGATCTGCAGCAGGTTTGGTTTTACTAACTGCAATAAGTGTTACTTCTTGCGAATGCTTAACAGCGTCAATACGATGGTGAATTTTTGCTAAATTTTGTGCAATCATAAATTTTAGTTTTAGCAAGCATTTTTTTCATTGTGCAAGGCGGATTTAAAAAATGCGAAGGCGCGTAGCAAGTCTACGTAACTGAGTATTTTTTTAAAATCCAACGCAGTTAGAATGAGAAAAGGCGCAGCTAAAAGACTGTGGTTGCGTCAAATACTGGGCCGTCAACACACACACGCTTCATTGCTGGGCCGTTGTCTGTTTGCACTTCAACCACACAACCTGCACAACCACCCACCGCACATGCCATGTTTTCTTCCAGCGATACTTGGCAAGGTAAGTTGTACTCTTTAGCTAGCTTTGCAACTGCTTCAAGCATTGGATGTGGGCCACAAGAATATACTTCAACTTGAGTAAGCTCTTCTGCCGACAAGCCATCTAAATAAACTTTGGCTAAATCAGTCACATAGCCTTTAAACACACCTTCGTAATCTTGCAAGCTTGCCAACCGACAAGCCACACCCCAATCTTCTAATTCAGGCATGGTATGTGTGGCACCCTGGTAGTCTTTACCATCTGTAGCCAATTGCTCATCAAATGGGAATGGCACTTCAGAGCCTAATATAGCAAATGGCTGATATTCTGTGTTTTTAACACTTTGCGCAATGGAAATCATCGGTGGCATACCTACGCCACCACCAATAAGTAGTAGGCGTTTTTTGTCAGTCATGGTAAAGCCATTGCCAATCGGGCCAATAACACTTAGAGTTTCGCCAATTTTGCGCTCAGCTAATTGCCTGGTACCCTTGCCAACAACCTTATACAATAAATCAAAGGTTGAATTTTCTTTATCAACCGACATGATTGAAATTGGACGTCGCATTGACAAAGCATCCGACACAGTGATATGCACAAATTGGCCTGGTTTGGTTTCATTGGCAATAGTCTCAGAAGACAGCGTCAAAATATATTGATCGCCCTCAAATTGAT